>Ga0307505_10000063_pt1 | contig 129376 bp, 132 predicted proteins | sample 23_S_MG_FD_202183 | JGI IMG/M metagenome (GOLD analysis project Ga0307505, IMG submission 202183) | Soil microbial communities from Populus trichocarpa stands in riparian zone in the Pacific Northwest, United States - 23_S | ecosystem: Environmental > Terrestrial > Soil > Riparian zone >...
GCGGTTCGTGGTGGAGCGGGATCGGTGAGTGCGCTGGAACATGGGGGGCGCATCGGCCTCTATCCCGGCACCTTCGACCCCGTCACGCTCGGCCATGCGGACATTATCCGGCGCGGTGCCAAGCTGGTCGACCGGCTGGTGATCGGCGTCACCACCAATCCCTCGAAGGACCCGATGTTTGCGCCCGAGGAAAGGATCGAGATGGTTCGCGCCGAGGTCGCACGGCAGGGGCTGGACAACGTCGAGGTCAGGGGTTTCGATGCGCTGCTGATGAAGTTCGCCGAAAGCGTAGGCGCGAGCGTGATAGTACGCGGGCTGCGGGCGGTCGCCGACTTCGAGTACGAGTATCAGATGGCGGGCATGAACCAGCAGCTCAACGCCCGGATCGAAACGGTCTTCCTGATGGCAGACGTCTCGCTGCAGCCGATCGCCTCCAAGCTGGTCAAGGAAATCGCGCTGTTCGGCGGCGACGTGGCGCCCTTCGTCAGCCCCGCGGTACGCGAGCAGGTGATCGCGCGGGTGGCCGAGTTGGGGCGGCGCGGGGATTTGTAGCTCGCGGTCCTTCGAGACGGGCTTCTGCCTGCGGCACTGCTCCGCATCCGACAAGCTCAGTCCCTCCTCAGGATGAGCGGAATTTTGAATAGTCCGCTCATCCTGAGGAGCGGCTGAGGAGCCGCCCTTCGGCTGGCTGCTCGCAGCAGCCGCTCAGGACAAACTGCGCCTTCGGCGCAGCGGCATCTCGAAGACGCGTCTCGAAGGACCGCGAGCGGGAGGGGAGACAACCGTTCATTGCACCGACAGCGCGCAGCCGGTAGGGGCGGCGGCGCAGATATACGGGACCAGATCGCCGACATGCTCAAACGTCTCCTTGCCGCCATCGCCGCCTGTTCGGTCGCTTTCGCGCCTGCCGCCTTCGCGCAGGAGGAAGCGGCACCGGCTCCGACCCCGACCGGCGCGATTCCGCTGTCCGCCAATCCCGACTTGACGCACGATCCCGAAAACATCCTGCTGCTCGACCTTTCAAACGGCCGGCGCGTGGCGATCCGCCTGGTGCCGGAGTGGGCCCCGAGCCACGTCGAGCGGATCAAGGCACTGGCCCGCGCCGGCTTTTACGACGGTGTGATCTTCCACCGCGTGATCGACGGCTTCATGGCCCAGACCGGCGACCCGACGGGGACCGGGCGCGGCGGCTCGGACCTTCCCGATGTCCCGGCAGAGTTCAACATGTTCCCGCACGTGCGCGGCTCGGTCTCGATGGCCCGCGCCTCGGACCGGGACAGCGCCAACAGCCAGTTCTTCATCGTGTTCTACCCGCGCTTCTCGCTCGATCGGAACTACACCAACTTCGGCCGCGTGATCGCCGGCATGGACGCGGTCGACGCGATCGAACGGGGCGAACCGCCGGCGAACCCGACTTATGTCGTCCAGGCTTCGGTAGCCGCCGACGGCAAGCCGCAGAAGCTGGCACCGCCGCCGGCACCCGCCGTGGCCGCCACGCCGCCAGCACAAATCGGGCTTTCGAACTAAGATCCGCCCCGTGAGCGCAGCTCATGGGCAGGGGGACCGCCCGCAAAGCGGGTGGTCGAGGGGCGCCGCCGCGACCCCGCCCTCAGCGCTGCGCGCTGCCACCTCCCCATCGCTTCGCGACAGGGAGGATTTTGTAAGTTGAGCGGCCGCGCATGAAGGTCGACCTGTTCGATTTCGAGCTGCCGCCGGAGCGGGTCGCGCTGCGCCCTGCGCGGCCGCGCGATGCGGCACGTTTGTTGGTGGTGCCGGGGCAGGGTGCATACCGGGATCTCGGTGTCAGAGACCTCCCGCAGCTCTTGCGTGCCGGCGATGTGCTGGTGTTCAACGACACGCGGGTCATCCCCGCCCAGCTCGGAGGGCGACGCGGTGGTGCACGTATCGGCGCCACGCTGCACAAGCGGATCGACCTCAGGCGCTGGCAGGCGTTCGTGCGCAACGGCAGGCGGCTCGAGGAGGGCGACCGCATCGAGTTCGCCGCCGAAGTCACAGCCATCGCGGAACAGCGCCACGATGACGGCAGCTGGACCCTGGCCTTCGCGGGCGACGAACCGATCGAAGTTCTGCTCGAACGCGCCGGCACGATGCCTCTGCCGCCCTATATCGCGGGCAAGCGGCCCGCCGACGAGGCTGACCGCGCCGACTACCAGACCCTGTTCGCGCGCGAGGACGGGGCCGTCGCCGCGCCGACCGCGGCGCTGCACTTCACACCCGGGCTGCTCGCCGCGCTCCACGGGGCCGGCGTGCGGCGCGAGACGCTGACCCTCCATGTCGGCGCGGGCACATTCCTCCCGGTCAAGGCAGAGGATACCGCCGACCACGCGATGCACGCCGAATGGGGCCGTATCGACGCGGAGACCGCCGATCGCCTCAGCGCGGCGCGACAGGCCGGCGGCCGCCTGATCGCGGTCGGCACCACGAGCCTGCGCCTGATCGAGAGTGCGGCGGCCGAGGACGGCACGATCCGCCCGTTCGAAGGCGACACCGCGATCTTCATCACGCCCGGCTACCGTTTCAAGGCCATCGACGGGCTGATGACCAACTTCCACCTGCCGAAATCGACGCTGTTCATGCTGGTCTCGGCGCTCATGGGACTGGAGCGGATGCAGGCCGCCTATGCCCACGCGATCGAGCGCGAATACCGCTTCTACAGCTACGGCGATGCCAGTTTGCTGCTGCCCAACAAAGATTAGGTTGTAAAACCGAACGGGCTCGCCATTTTCGCCAAGCTTTGGACGACCCGATTCTCGATATCCGCGGCCTCGCAAAGACCTACAAGGGTGGGACGACCGCGCTTGCCGGCGTGGACCTGCAGATCCGCAAGGGCGAGATCTTCGCGCTGCTCGGGCCCAACGGAGCGGGCAAGACCACGCTGATCGGCGCGGTGTGCGGCCTTCTGCGGCCGAGCGGCGGAACGATCGAGGCGTTCGGGCTCGACGTCCAGCGCCACTGGCGCGAGGTCCGGCGGCGGATCGGGCTGGTCCCGCAGGAACTCGCCTTCGACATGTTCGCGCGGGTCGACCATTCGGTCAATTATTCGCGGGGCATGTTCGGCTTCGCGCCCAACCCGGCGCGGATCGAGGAAGTGCTGCGCTCGCTAAGCCTGTGGGACAAGCGCGAGGCCAAGATCCGCGATCTTTCCGGCGGGATGAAGCGCCGGGTGATGATCGCGAAGGCGCTGAGCCACGATCCCGAGCTGCTGTTCCTCGACGAGCCCACCGCCGGCGTCGACGTCGAACTGCGCCGCGACATGTGGAAGCAGATCGGCGCGCTGCGCGATCGCGGTACGACGATCATCCTGACCACTCACTACATCGAGGAAGCGCAGGAGATGGCCGACCGTGTCGGGGTCATCGACAAGGGCCGCCTGCTGCTGGTCGACGACAAGGCCGCGATCATGGCCAAGCTCGGCAGCACCGAAGCGCGGATCACGCTCGCCGAACCGCTGGCCGCGCTGCCGGCCGCTTTCGCCGCCTATCCGGTCTCGCTCGAGAACGACGGCCGCACGCTGGTCTATCGCGGCGGAGACGGCAGCGGCAAGGGCAAGCGCGAGGCGGCCGAGGTGATCAAGGCGCTGGTCTCAGAGGGCATCGCCTTCGACGAGATCGACACGCGCGAGTCGAGCCTCGAGGACATCTTCGTCGACCTGGTCGAACGCGGCGAGGTGGCGGCATGAACATGCCCGGGCTAAATATCAGGGGCGCCGTCGCCATCTTCAACAACGAGCTGATCCGGTTCTTCCGCACCGTGTTCGGCTCGATCCTGTCGCCGGTGCTGACGACCTCGCTGTACCTTGTGGTGTTCGGCGCGGCGATCGGCAGCCGCATGGACCCTGCGCAATTCGGCGGCGCTTCCTACGGCGCGTTCATCGTGCCGGGCCTGATCATGCTGACGCTGCTCAGCGAGAGCACCTCCAACGCCAGCTTCGGCATCTACATGCCCCGCTTCACCGGCGCGATCTACGAGCTGCTGAGCGCGCCCGTCGGCACCGCCGAGACGCTGATCGGATTCGTCGGCGCGGCGGCGGCGAAGTCGATCATCATCGCCGCGATCATCCTCGCCACCGCCACGCTGTTCGTCGATTTTTCGATCGCCCACCCGATCCTCGCCGCCGGCTACATCGTGCTTGTCGCCTCGGCATTCGCGCTGTTCGGCTTCATCCTCGGGCTCTGGGCCGACGGCTTCGAGAAGCTGCAGATCGTGCCGATGCTGATCCTGACGCCGCTGACGTTCCTCGGCGGTACGTTCTTCTCTATCGAGATGCTCGCCGAGCCTTGGCGCACGATCGCCCAGTTCAATCCCATCTTCTATCTGATCAACGGGCTGCGCTGGACCTTTACCGGCACCTCGGACGTGCCGATCGGGCTGGCGTTCGGCATGACCCTGGGTTTCGTCGCGCTGTGCATCGCGGTGATCGCATTCATCTTCCGCACGGGCTGGCGGCTGCGCGGCTGACGCGTTAGCAGGCCCGAATGAGGCTGTACCGTTCCGCGCTGCTGCTGGCCGTCGTCGCCGCTCCGGCTGCCGCCGAGCTGCCCGCGCCGGTCCGAGCGATGATCGAAGCCGCCGTCGCCAACGGGGATGCCGCGAAAGTCCGCACGGTGGTTGAACTCGCCAAGCAGACCAACCCCGACGACACTGCCGAGATAGACGCCCTGCACAACGCGTTCCTGGCGAAACAGCGCGAACTCGCGGCGGCGGAAACCGCACGCAAACAGGATGAACTGCGCACCGCGGGCATCTTCGAGAACTGGAGCGGTAGGGGGCAGCTCGGCGCGTTCCAGTCCACCGGAAACAGCGACAACGTGGGCGTGACGCTGTCGCTGTCGCTCACACGCCGTGGCATCGACTGGGAGCACCGCCTGCGGGCGACCGGCGATTACCAGCGCAGCAACGGCCGCACCTCGCGCGAGCAGCTGCTGGCCTCCTGGGAGCCGCGCGTGCAGATCGGCAAGGACCTGTTCGCCTATTCGCTGGCGCAATACGAGCGCGATCGCTTTCAGGGTTTCTCGTCGCGCTATTCGCTGTCCGGCGGGCTCGGCTACAAGCTGATCGACAGCCAGGCCGCGCAACTTTCGGTGAAACTGGGGCCCGCCTGGCGGCATGTCGATTTCCTCGACGGCGCCAGCGACAGCAGCTTCGGAGGCCTGGCCGGCGTGGACTTCGACTGGCGGATCGCCAGGGCGCTCACGTTGACGCAGGACACCAACCTCGTCGCCGATAGCGGCGGTGCGGCGACCGTGATCGTCGATTCGACCTCGACCAGCATCCTCGCCACCACCGGGCTCGAGGCGAAGCTCAGCGATCGCCTGACCACGCGCCTGTCGTACACGATCGATTACAACAGCAACCCGCCGCCGCGCGCTGTCACCACCGATACGCTGAGCCGCTTCACGCTGGTCTACGACTTCTAGGCATGGGCACCGACTCCGCGGCGCCTCGCTTCGCCTTCACCATCGACGCGACCGACGGCAAGGCACGCACCGGCCGTATCGCGATGCGGCGCGGCGAGATCCGTACGCCGGCGTTCATGCCGGTGGGCACCGCGGGGACGGTCAAGGCGATGAAGCCCGAAGCGGTGCGGGCGACGGGTGCCGACATCATTCTCGGCAACACCTACCACCTGATGCTGCGTCCCGGCGCGGAACGGGTGGCCCGGCTCGGCGGGCTGCACGCCTTCATGAACTGGGACCGCCCGATCCTGACCGACAGCGGCGGCTACCAGGTGATGAGCCTCTCGGACCTCAACAAGCTCAGCGAGGCAGGGGTCGAGTTCCGCAGCCACCTCGACGGCTCGAGGCACATGCTCACGCCCGAACGCTCGATGGAGATCCAGCGCCTGCTCGGCTCAGACATCGTCATGGCGTTCGACGAATGCCCTCGTACCGATCGTCCGCACGACGAGATCGCCGCGTCGATGGCGCTGTCGATGCGTTGGGCCAGGCGCAGCCGCGATGCCTTCGACGGGGGCGGGGAGCATGCCGCCGGCGCCGCGCTGTTCGGGATCCAGCAGGGCGCGCTCGACGAGGAGCTGCGACGCCGGTCGGCCGACGCGCTGACCGCCATCGGCTTCGACGGCTACGCGATCGGCGGACTCGCGGTCGGGGAAGGGCAGGAAGCGATGTTCGCCACGCTCGACTTCGCGCCCGGCCAGCTCCCCGAGGACGCGCCGCGTTACCTGATGGGGGTCGGCAAGCCGGACGATCTCGTCGGTGCCGTGGCAAGCGGGGTCGACATGTTCGACTGCGTGCTGCCGACCCGTTCGGGCCGCAACGGCCAGGCCTTCACCTGGACCGGACCGCTCAACCTGCGCAACGCGCGGCACGCCGAGGATTCCGGCCCGCTGGACCCGCGCTGCGCCTGCCCGACCTGCATGCACTATACGCGTGCCTACCTCCATCACCTGCAGAAGGCCGGCGAAATGCTCGGCGCGATGCTCGTCACCGAGCACAACCTGTCGTTCTACCAGCAGCTGATGCAGGCGATGCGCGAGGCGATCGGCAAGGGGAAGTTCGCGGATTTCTTGGCCGATTTCCGGCGCTGCTACGCGAGGGCCTGATCCGTGCCTGGGCTGCTTCACCACGAGGAGAGGATGCGGCGAATCTCGACGCTGGGAGGCCTTGCGGTTCTCAGCATTGTCCTGTGGCAGACCAGTTGGGGCAGCCTCCTGCTCTATCCCTTCACCATCCTCGCGACCTGGTTCCACGAGATGGGCCATGGGATGGCGGCGATCCTGACCGGCGGAAGCTTCGAGCGGCTGCTCATCCATCCGGACGGGTCAGGTGTCGCGTTGTCGCTGCAGCCGGCGGACGCACCGGTCATTTCGCACGCATTTGTCAGCGCCGCCGGACCGCTCGGCCCCCCGATCGCCGGTGCCCTGATGATTGTCGCTACGCGCAGCCGCAGGGCCACCAAGGCCGCGCTGGCGGCGTTGACCGCGGTTCTGATCCTGTCCGCGATCATCTGGGTGCGCAGCCTTGTCGGCTGGATCGTCCTGCCGCTGATCGCGCTGGCCTTGCTGGTTGTCTTGCGGCGGGGGTCTGGAAAGGTGCAGGAATTCACGATCCAGCTGCTCGGCGTTCAAGCCTGCATCAGCACATACCAGCACATGGATTACCTGTTCTCCGCCGGCGGCACCATCGCCGGACGGGCGCAGCGCTCGGATACCGCGGCGATCGCCGATTCGCTCCTGCTGCCCTACTGGTTCTGGGGCGGAGCGATCAGCCTAACGATCCTGATCATATTGACGGCCAGCTTGCACTTCGCCTTGCGCCGTTAGGTCCAGGCTCGGCGCGTCGATGTTCCATAGGCTGGGCGGTCAACAAGACCCAAGGTGTCCCCCAAACGCTAAATCATTGCACTTGAAACCGCTTGCCTTGCTCGCGCCCGCGGGCCAATTTCACGGTTCGGGATATTGGGGACGCACTTCATGAATGGAATTCGTTTCGCCGCGGGCACCGCCGTGCTCGCTCTGGCCGTGGCCGGCATCGCCGCGGCGGCCCAATCGGTCGAACCGCTGGCCGCCAAGTTCGGAGCGCGCGAATCCGTGCTCGACCTGGGAATTTCGCCCGAAGGCAGGTCCGTGGTCTTCGTCGCCCCGCGCAACGACGGCGGCGAAAACGCGGTCGTGGTTTCGCTCGAATCGGGCGAGCCGGTGCCGATCCTCGGCGCCAAGGGCAACACCGAGCGTATCGGCAACTGCCAATTCGTGATCGAGACGCACGTGGTCTGCCAGTTGCTGTTCCGCGAAGGCAGCAACCAGAACGTGGTCACAGGCAGCCGTCTCGTGGTCCTGACGGCGGACGGCAAGTCGATGGAGGAACTATCGGCGCGGGCGCGGGGTACCGCCCGCGAAAGCAATTACGGGGGCGCGATCATCGACTACTCGGTCGCGGGCAATCCCAACGCCGTCCTCGTCACGCGCTGGTTCAATACCGAGGACCAGGCCGGCAACCTCACCGGCCGCAGCGAACGCGGCCTCGCCGTCGAGGCGGTCGACGTCGTTTCGCTCAGGCGCAGCCGGGTGGAAGCGCCCCGCGACAGCGCGTTCCGGTACGCATCGGACGGGCAGGGCAACGTGCGCCTGATGGGCACCCAGCCGACCCGTGCAAGCGGTTATGACGACCTGCGCGAGAACTACCTCTATCGTCCACCCGGCGGCGGGTGGAGCGACCTCAGTTCGGTGACCTACGATCGCGGGTTGTTGCGCGGGTTCTACCCGGTCGCCGTCGATGCCGAGGAAAACGTCGCATACGGTTTCGACGACAGCGGCAATTTTCGCGCGCTCTACAAGATGGCGCTCGACGGCAGCGGTGCGAAAACTCTCGTCCTCGGACGAGACGACGTCGACGTCGACGGGCTGATCCGGATCGGGCGCAGCCAACGGATAGTGGGGGCGAGCTATGCGACCGAGCACCGCGTCGCGGAATACTTCGATCCCGAGTTGCGGGGTATCGCATCGGCGTTGAACAGGGCGCTTGGCGGCGGCAAGCAGATCGATTTCATCGACACCACCGCAGACGAGAGCAAGCTGATCATCCGCGTCGGTGGCGATACGGAGCCCGGCAAATATTACCTGTTCGAAAAGGCGACGAACCAACTCGCCTTCTTGATGAACGAGCGTCAGGAGCTTTCCGGCGTTGCGCTCGGAGAGATGCGGTCGGTCCAGTACACTGGAGCGGATGGCACTGTGATCCCGGGCTATCTGACATTGCCCCCCGGCAGCGACGGAAAGAACCTGCCTGCGATCGTGATGCCGCACGGCGGCCCGGCGGCGCGCGACGAGTGGGGTTTCGATCCGCTGGTGCAATACTTCGTTTCCAGGGGGTTCGCCGTGCTCCAGCCCAATTATCGCGGTTCCGCCGGCTACGGCAACCAGTGGCTCCAGCAGAATGCCTACCGATCATGGGAGACGGCGATCGGCGACGTCAACTCGGCCGGACGCTGGCTGGTCGACCAGGGCATCGCGGCGCCGGGCAAACTGGCGATCTTTGGCTGGTCGTATGGCGGCTACGCTGCGCTGCAGTCGCAGGTGCTCGACCCCAGCCTGTTCGGGGCAGTAGTCGCCGTGGCTCCCGTGACCGACCTCGAGCGGCTCAAGACCGACGAGAGAGGCAGCAGCAGCCGGCTTGTGCGCGAGAACCAGGTTGGCGACGGACCCCATGTCGCTGCCGGTTCACCGGCGCGTCATGCCGGTCGATTCCAGGCTCCGGTGCTGCTTTTCCACGGCGACGCCGACCTCAACGTCGCGGTCGGCCATTCGCGGTTGATGAACGAGCGGCTCAGGTCCGCGGGCAAGCAGGTGACGTACGTCGAGTTCCCGGAACTCGACCACCAGCTCGACACCGCCGCGGCACGCACTCGGCTCCTGTCGGACAGCGACCGGTTCATTCGCACCGCGCTGGGGCTGTAGGCATACGAAAAGGGCGGCCCTTCGCGCGAAGGGCCGCCCGTTCGTGAGGCATTACCGGGCCGATTAGCGCGAGTAGAACTCGACCACCAGGTTCGGCTCCATGGTCACCGGATACGGCACCTCGTCGAGCTTCGGCACGCGGGTGAAGGTCACCTTGTCGGTGCCGTCCGGCGTGACGTAGTCGGGGATGTCGCGTTCGGGCAGGGTCTGCGCTTCGGCGATCAGCGCCATGTCCTTGGCCTTCTCGCCAAGGCTGACGACGTCGGCCGGCAGGACCTTGCGGCTGGCGATGTTGCACTTCACGCCGTTGACGCGGATGTGGCCGTGGCTGACGATCTGGCGCGCGGAGAACACCGTCGGCGCGAACTTGGCGCGGTAGACCACCATGTCGAGGCGTTGCTCGAGCAGGCCGATCAGGTTCTGGCCGGTGTCGCCCTTCATGCGGTCGGCGGCCTTGTAGGTCGCCTTGAACTGCTTCTCGGTGACGTCGCCGTAATAGCCCTTGAGCTTCTGCTTGGCACGCAGCTGCAGGCCGAAGTCGCTCACCTTGCCCTTGCGGCGCTGGCCGTGCTGGCCAGGGCCGTAGGAGCGGCGATTGACCGGGGACGACGGGCGGCCCCAGATGTTCTCGCCCATGCGGCGGTCGAGTTTATGCTTGGCGCTCTTGCGCTTCGACATCGTGTCGTACTCCAATTTGCTCTCGCCGCTCCAGCAGCGGCGCTTCAACCCGGGCTCGCACCGATGGACCATTCGTCCATCGCGGCCGCCGCTTCACCGGGGTGCGGGGCCAATCAGCGAAGGGCGCGCCGATACCGGCGCCCCCGATTCAAGTCAAGCTCAGCGCGCCGACGAGCCCATGCGGTTCTGCCGGTCGCGGAATTCCTCCGCGCGACGCTCGTCTTCCTCCATCTGCTCGACCGTACGGCAGACGCGCTTGGGCATCACGCTGCCGGTCGCGGTCTCGTTCCGGCACACGCGGCGCGTCTTGGCGGGCTTGGCGTCGGCGGCGGCGGTATCTCCCTGCTCCGCGCCATGCTCGCCGTGACCCGCGTTGGGCGCGGCGGCGTGGGCTGGCATGGCACAGACAAGGGCAAGCAGCGCGAGCGGCGCCGCGAAACGAATCGGCATTGCGGGGGACTTTCGTTACAAATGGAACCAAGCCGCCTTAGCGCTTTATCGCGACCGCGAAAAGCCGCAATCCGCGATGGTCGGCCGTGCTACTGCCCGCCCGCTCCCGCATTGTTGGCGACAGCCTGGCCACCGCTTGCCGCCTGGCCCATTTCCTCGAGGCCCTTGCGGGTGCGATCCGCCAGCGCGCGCCATTCTGCCTCTGTCATGCAAATACGCTGGCGGCGGGTCAGCGAGCCGGTCATCTTGGTGGTCCGGCAGATCTTCTTGTTCGGATCGGGCTCTTCCTGCGCCTCCTGGGCGGATGCGCCGATCCCGGTCACGGCCAGCGCGACCGCAGCCACGGCAAAAATGCTCTTCATATCGACGATCCCATATTGCGCAGTGAGCAGGGCTTATCGCCGTTAGGGACGGCAAGAAACAGCCCGTCGCGGGATGATACAAAAAATTACAGGAGGAACAGCCCCGAGGGATTGTCGGAGGGTGCCTCAAAAGCCGCCGGGGCCAGCGGCGGTCCCGCAGGCCGCGTCGTGCGTGCTGATGCACGCCGGTGAGCCCGAGGCGCTGTTCTGCATCTCGCCGACGCCGCGGTTGGTCCGCGCCGCCAGCTCGCGCCATTCGGCCTCGGTCAGGCAGATACGGGTGCGGCGGGTCAGGGAGCCGGTCATCTTGCTGACCCGGCATATCTTCTTTTCCTTCTGAGAAGCTTCGTCTGCTTCCGCCTCGGCAGCAGGCGCGGCGGCCATCGTGCCAGTGGCGGCGATGCCGCCGACGGCCAGGGCGGTAGCGCCAAGAATCGCCAGCTTTTTCATTCACCTTCCCCTTTTCCGCCGGTCTCGAGCCGGCCGGCTACCGGACATGGTCGAACCGTAACCTATTCGGGCGCCGCGGCCAACCTACGGTAAAACAGAGGGGATTCAATCGTCACGCGGGGGCTTGCCGAGCGCGCTCAGCACGCCGCGCATGGTCCGCACCTCGAGGTGATTCCAGCCCGGCTTGGTCAGCATCGATCTCAGGGTGCGGCGGGTTGCGGCGGCGCGGCCGGGCGGGCGGAAGTAGCCGCGCGGCTCGAGCAGTTGCTCGAAATGCGCGATCATGTCTTCCAGATCCTGTTGCGGGGCCGGAGGCAGCCAATCCTCCGCACGCGGCCGGGGCAGGCCGTGCGTGCCCTCGGCCACGCTCGCAGGCACCTGCTTCGACCATTCGTAGGCGCACAGCACCACCGCCTGGGCGAGGTTGAGCGAGCCGAACGCGGGGTTGACCGGCACCGTGACGATGGCGCGGGCCAGCGCGACGTCCTCGGTCTCGAGGCCGGAACGCTCGGGGCCGAACAGGATCGCGCTGCGTCCGGCGTTGCCGGCGATCTCGCCCGCGGTACCCTCGGGGGTCAGCACCGGCTTGGTCACCTCGCGTCGGCGCACGGTCGTGGCGTAGACATGCGCGCAGTCGGCCACGGCCTCGGCCACGGTAGCGTAGACCTGCGCGGCCGCCAGCACTTCATCCGCCCCCGAGGCCGCCGGGCCAGCATCGGGGTTGGGCCACCCGTCGCGCGGCTCCACCAGGCGTATCTTGGTAAGCCCGAAATTGAGCATCGCCCGCGCCGCCTTGCCGATGTTCTCGCCGAGCTGCGGGCGGACGAGCACGATGATCGGCGCGTCAGGAACCCCCGACATCGCGCACGCTGCTGGCAAATTCCTCGAAGTCGCGCGCTTCCGAGAAGTCGCGGTAGACTGAGGCGAAGCGGATGTAGGCAACCGAATCGAGCTGGCGCAGGCCCTCCATAACCAGTTCGCCGATCAGCGAAGAGGCGACCTCGTTCTCGCCGGTCGTTTCGGCCTGGCGCTGAATGCCCGAGACGAGCTGGTCGCGCCGCTCCTGCTCGATGCCGCGCTTGCGGCAGGCGAGAGCGACCGACTGCTCGAGCTTGGCGCGGTCGAATGCCTCGCGCTTGCCGTCGCTCTTGACCACGGTGACTTCGCGCAGCTGGACCCGCTCGAATGTGGTGAAGCGCGCGCCGCAGCTTTCGCACTGGCGGCGGCGGCGGATCGAGGTGTTGTCCTCGGTCGGGCGCGAATCCTTTACCTGGCTGTCGTCGTGGGCGCAGAACGGGCAGCGCAAGTTACGGCCGCAGCCTCTTGTAGAGCATGAACCCGGCGCCGGCGACGCCGCCAATGATCGGGCCGACCACTGGCAGGATCCATCCTGCCACGGCGCCGACGCCGGCCCCGATCAGCACCGGCTTGGTCGAGGGATGGTGCGCGCCTTCCTTGGCCATGTCCTTGATCTCGGTCGCCGCGTCGGACAGCAGATCGCCGCCTGGCTTCGGTTGGTTCGGATCGGTCATTCGTTCATCTCCCGGGATAGACGGGGAACGCCTCGCACAGTTCGCTGACGCGGCGGCGCACGCTTTCCTCGACTTGCGCATCCCCAAGATCGCCATTGCGGCGCATCCCTTCAAGGACCTCGGCGATCATTCCGCCGACCCTGCGGAATTCCGCCGGGCCGAACCCGCGCGTCGTACCCGCGGGGGTGCCGAGGCGAATACCCGATGTCTTGGTGGGCGGTAGCGGGTCGAAGGGGATGGCGTTCTTGTTGCAGGTCAGGAACGCGCGGTCGAGACCGACCTCGGCCGCCTTGCCGGTTGCTTCCTTGGACGTGAGGTCGACCAGCATCAGGTGGTTGTCGGTTCCGCCCGACACGATCCGCAGGCCATGCTCCTCGAGGCTGGCTGCAAGCGCCTTGGCGTTCTCGACCACCGAGCGCGCATAGACCTTGAACTCCGGTCGCAAGGCCTCGCCGAAGGCGACCGCCTTGGCCGCGATCACGTGAACCAGCGGACCGCCCTGCATGCCGGGAAAGACCGCTGTGTTGAACTTCTTGGCCAGGGCCTCGTCGTCGGTCAGGATCACGCCCGAGCGCGGGCCGCGCAGGCTCTTGTGCGTGGTCGTGGTGACGACGTGGGCATGCGGAAAGGGCGAAGGGTGCGCGCCGCCCGCGACGAGGCCGGAGAAGTGCGACATGTCGACCAGCAGCCACGCACCCACCTCGTCAGCGATCGCGCGGAACGCGGCGAAGTCCCAGTGGCGCGGATAGGCGGTGGCGCCGGCGATGATCAGCTTGGGCTTGTGCTCGCGGGCGAGGCGGCGGATCTCGTCCATGTCGAGCCGCTGGTCCTCGCGCCGCACCCCGTACGGTACCGCGTTGAACCACTTGCCGCTCATGTTGACCGGCGAGCCGTGGGTCAGGTGGCCGCCGGCGGCGAGGTCGAGCCCCATGAAGGTGTCGCCCGGGCTGAGCAGCGCCAGGAACACCGCCTGGTTCATCTGGCTGCCGGAGTTGGGCTGCACATTGGCGAACTTGCACCCGAACAACTGCTTGGCGCGCTCGATCGCCAGCGTCTCGACCTGGTCGGCGTACTCGCAGCCGCCGTAGTAGCGGCGGCCGGGATAGCCCTCGGCATACTTGTTGGTGAACACCGATCCGGTCGCCTCGAGCACCGCAGGCGAGGCGATGTTCTCGCTCGCGATCAGCTCGATCCGGTCGCGCTGGCGAGTCAGCTCGAGGCCGATGATCGCGGCGACCTCGCGATCGGCCTCCGCGAGGCTGTCGTGCCAGAAACGGCGGAGCGGATCGGCCGCGGCGGCCTCTTGGGAAAGCGAACTCATCGGGTCAGGCATCCTGCGGGGACGTTGAAAGCTTGTCGACGCGCCCGCAATGGCGGCCGCCTTCGAACTCGGTGGAAAGGAACGCGTCGACGCAGGCGCGCGCCATCTCGGGCCCGATCAGGCGGGCGCCCATGGCTATCGCGTTGGCGTCGTTGTGGCTGCGGCACAGGCGCGCCGAGAGCGGCTCCGACACCTGGGCGCAGCGGACCTTCGGATTGCGGTTGGCCGCGATGGCGATGCCGATGCCCGAGCCGCACAGCGCGATTCCGCGTTCCGCGGCGCCGGAGGCGAGCGCCTCGGCCAGCCTGTAACCGAAGTCCGGGTAGTCGACGCTGTCGGGCCCGTGTGGGCCGAGGTCGGCGACCTCGTGCCCTTGCTCGCCTAGCCACTGGACGAGGTCGGCCTTCATATCGAGCGCCGCATGGTCGGAGGCGATGGCGATCTTCATGGCGCGCACATAATGGCTTGCGTGGCGAGGTGCCACCGCAAATGGCCTTTGTCCCCGACGAGTGTGGCTATAGTCTCGCGCCGGAGGCGGGAGATCGCGGGCGTGGCATTTTCGGCGGAGCAGGCGGTGGCGCGGATATTTGCCGATGCGGCGCCGCGGCGGTTCGGCACGGGCTGGATCAGCGGCGTTCTGGCGGTCGCGCTCGGCGTGCTGGTGTTGTTCGCCGTGCTGTGCCTGCACTTCCCGCAATGGCTGACCGTTCCCGAGCTGCGCGGGCGCTACCCGCTGCCGCTGGTGCGGACCGCGATCGACCTCTCGATCCTGGCGGTGCTGGCGCTGTCCGGTCTCTCGCTGCTGCTGCGACGGCGCAAGGCTCTCGGCCTGACTGGGCTCGCGCTGGCGGCGCTCTCGCTCGCCCTGGGCGCGGGCGGGGTTCAGATCGACCGGCCGAGCGAAGGCGCGTTCTACCTCGGGCTCGACTGGTTCGTGCTCGGCACGCTGACCACCGCGGCGCTGTTCGTGCCGCTCGAGCGCGCCTTCGCGCTGCGCCGCGAGCAGGGACCGTTTCGGCCCGGCTGGCTGACCGACACGCAGTACTTCTTCTGGAGCCACGCGCTGGTCCAGCTGACGAGCGTGCTGGTGCTGGCCCCCGCGGTCGCGCTCGGCGATGCGCTGGCGGTGCCGCCGGTGCAGGCCGCGGTGCGGGCTCTGCCGCTGCTCGTCCAGGTCGCCGCTTGCGTGCTGGTCGCCGACCTCGCGCAATACGCGGTGCACCGCGCGTTCCACCATGTGCCGTGGCTGTGGCGGTTCCACGCCGTGCATCACTCGGCCGAAACGATGGACTGGATCGCGGGCTCGCGGCTCCACCTCGTCGATGTCGTGGCGACGCGCGGCCTGGTGCTGCTGCCGCTGGTGGTGCTCGGCTTCGACAGCCTCGCGGTCTACGCCTATCTCGCGCTGGTCTCGTTCCACGCGGTCTTCATCCACGCCAACTTCGCGCCGCGCGCGGCCTGGCTCGAACGGTGGATCGCCATGCCGCGCTATCACCACTGGCACCACGCGATGGAGGACGAAGCGCGCGACCGCAATTTCGCGGTCCACCTGCCGATGATCGACCGCTGGTTCGGGACCCACCATCTCCCCGGGGCCGCCTGGCCCCAGGGCTACGGCATCGCGGACGTGCGCGCGCCCGAGGGCTATCTGCGCCAACTCGTCTGGCCGTTTGCGCGACGAGGGTGATGCGCGCATCCATGCCGAATACGGAAAGCCCCGGCGTCGCGAGGACGTCGGGGCTCCTGAAAGTCGCTTCAATCTCTTGAAGTGCTTCATATCCAGATGATTTTTACATCGTCTGGAACGCCATCAACGGACCGGCACGGGGTTGGTTCCCGCGCCGGGTGAATTTTTTTCACCCAGTCGGTGGCGCACGCCCGCGAACGAGATCCGCCGCTTTCTCGCCGATCATCATGCATGCCAGATTCGGATTGCCGCGGGGGAGGGCGGGCATGACCGAGGCGTCGGCGATGCGCAGGCCATCGATGCCGCGCACGCGCAGTTCGGCGTCGACGACGGCGCCATCGTCGAGACCCATCCGGCACGAGCTCGCGGGATGGGCGCGGTGAGTGGCGTGGCGGCGGACGTGCTCGGCGAGCGCGGTGTCGGTGCGCGCTTCCGGCCCCGGCAGCACCTCGCGCGAGATCAGCTCGCGCAAAGGACTTTGCGCGTAGACGACGCGGCTCAGATGGAGCGATCGCACCATGCCCTCAAGGTCGCCGGGCGCGGCGAACAGGTTGAGGAAAATGCGCGGGGCGGCGCGCGGGTCGGCCGAGCGCAGCCGCACCCACCCGCGCGACTTCAATGGTAGGTAGCCGGTTCGTACCGACACCCGCGAAGGCGGCCTGCGCTCGAGCCCAGGCACCCACAGCCGCGCGTCGCCGCTCAGCGGCAGGCACATCATCTGCAGGTCGGGCCGGTCGAGCCCTTCGCTCGAACGCGCGAACACGTTGGCGGCGGTGCCGGTGTATGCGAACGGACCGGTCCCGCGCGCGAACCAGCGCAAGACCGCCAGCGCCGCGCGGTCGGCGCGCAAGTGTCGGGTCAGGCCTTCGTCGCCTTTCAACTCGTACTCGTTGATGATCACCGGATGGTCGGACAGATCGCGGCCGACGCCGGGCAGATCGTGGATCGCCCGGACGGCCGCTTCGCGCAGTTCGTCAGCCGGGCCGATCCCGGACAGCATCAGTACCTGCGGCGAGCCATAGGCACCTGCCGAAAGGATGATCTCGCTACCCGCCGCAACTGTCCGCGGCCGGCCGTGCTTCGCGTACTCGACCCCGACCGCCCGGCCACTGCGTACGACGATGCGCTGGACCAGCGCACCGGTCTCGACCGTCAGGTTCGGGCGTTTCATGGCCGGACGGAGGTAGGCTCGAGCAGTACCCGCCCGCCGACCGTTGAACACCGTCGATTCCATCCGCGAGATGCCGTCCTGCTCGGGCCCGTTGGGATCGTCGCAGTAGGGGATGCCCGCCGCCTCTGCGGCCGCTAGAAGCGGCTCCCACAGCAGGTCCGGTCCCTCCATCCGCGAGATGCCGACCGGCCCGTCGTCGCCGTGCCATGGCCCCGCGCCGCGCCAGTGCGATTCGAGCTGCTTGAAGTAGGGCAGCACGTCCTCGTAGCTCCAACCGGCAAGCCCGAGCGCCGCCCAGTCGTCGAAATCGCGCCGGTTGCCGCGCACCGCGATCATCGCATTGACCGACGAAGTGCCGCCGAGTGTCCGCCCGCGCGGAATGCCGAGGCGCCGCCCGTGGAGCTCCGGCTCGGGCTCGGATTCGAACTGCCAGGTGCCATAGCGCCCGAGCGCCACTCGGGGGAAGGCGAGCAGCATCGACTGCAACGGATGAGGCCGGCGCGGGCCGGCCTCCAGCAGCAGGACCGACACCGCCGGATCCTCGCTCAGGCGCGCCGCCACCACGGCGCCCGCCGACCCCGAGCCGATCACGATGTAGTCGTAGGCTCCGTGCATGGCGCGCATCGTGCCTTGCCCGCCGCCGGCAGTCCATCTCGTCGTCACGGCGGCCGCGGCTACCTGGCGGTGAAGCGCGCGCGCAATTGTTCGAGGGTCTCGGCATTGCCGCGCGTGAAGAAGGCGACCAGGTCGCGTCCGGCCTCGCTGTCGGGATAGCCGGTGGAGGTCAGGCGCACCCGCGTCTTCTGGCCCGCGGGTTCGAGCTCGAACACACTGGTGACGAGGCGATAGCTCTCCCAGTGCGGGAAGCCCGCCGGCGCCTTGATCGCGCGGAAGGCGAGCAGGCGGCCGGGAATGCGGACGAGGAAGCGCTGGCGGATCGTGCTGGAGCTGCCGGGCGTGTCGGCTGGGTCGTAACTCGTCTCGAGCATGTCGAGCTCGCCTTCCACCCACCACGCCGCGGGGACTGCCCAGGTGCTCCAGCCCTCGGGCGTGGCGATCGCGGTCCATACCGCGTCGGCAGGAGCGTCGACCAGCAGCGCGTGGACCAGCGTCGCGGTGCCGTCGGCCTCCGTGCGGCTGTCGACGGTTACGGCGCTCTGGCCGTGCGCCGGGGCGCATAGCGTCAGCGCGACGGCGAAGAGGAACGCGAGACGCCGGCGAAAATGGCTTGCCATGCGGACAAGATACACCGTGCGGCGGCGCCGCGAATAGTCCCCGCGCTAGATCGCCGGCCGGTAGTTCGGATCGCGCAAGGTGAGCATGTGGTCGACCAGCCGGCCGACTTCCGGCCCGTCGAGCGAGAACTCCATTTCCTCGGGATAGTTGTGTGCGTCGCGCAGCCACGTGCCGAGCGTCTCTCGCGTCAGACCCGGCTGGTTGACGATTGCGGCAAACGGCGGCGAGTCGGGGTTGGGCGAGGCGCCGTAGCGCTCGACCGCATGGCACCCGCCGCATGCGGCCTGCGCGAAAGCAAGGTCGTCGGTTTCTCGGCCGGCGGGGTGCTGGCAGCCGGCCTCGCCGAGGGCGAGGACGGCCAGGAGCAGCGCGGCCGAACGCATCCTACTGATCCAGGAAGCTGCGCATCTTGCGGCTGCGGCTCGGGTGCTTGAGCTTCCTCAGCGCCTTGGCTTCGATCTGGCGGATGCGTTCGCGGGTGACCGAGAACTGCTGGCCGACTTCCTCGAGCGTGTGGTCGGTGTTCATGCCGATGCCGAAGCGCATGCGCAGCACGCGCTCCTCGCGGGGGGTCAGCGATGCCAGCACCCGAGTCACGGTTTCCTTGAGGTTGGCCTGGATCGCCGCATCGACCGGTATCACGGCATTCTTATCTTCAATAAAGTCACCCAAATGGCTGTCTTCCTCGTCGCCGATCGGGGTCTCGAGGCTGATCGGCTCCTTGGCGATCTTCATCACCTTGCGGACCTTCTCGAGCGGCATCGACAGGCGCTCGGCCATTTCCTCGGGCGTCGGCTCGCGGCCCTGCTCGTGGAGGAACTGGCGGGAGGTGCGGACCAGCTTGTTGATCGTCTCGATCATGTGGACCGGGATGCGGATGGTGCGCGCCTGGTCGGCGATCGAGCGGGTGATCGCCTGGCGGATCCACCAGGTGGCGTACGTGCTGAACTTGTAGCCGCGGCGATACTCGAACTTGTCGACCGCCTTCATCAGGCCGATGTTGCCTTCCTGGATGAGGTCCAGGAACTGCAAGCCGCGGTTGGTGTATTTCTTGGCGATCGAGATGACGAGGCGCAGGTTCGCCTCGACCATCTCCTTCTTGGCGATTCGCGCCTCGCGCTCGCCCTTCTGGACCATGTTCACGATCCGCCGGAATTCATTGAGGCTCATGCCGGTGGCGGCGGCGATGTCGGCGATCTCGGCGCGGATGCGCTCGACCGCCTCGGCATCGGCATCGGCGAAGGCGGCCCACTTCTTGTCCGTCTTCGCCATCTGCGCGAGCCAGCCCTCGTCGAGCTCGTGGCCGACGTACTCCTGCAGGAAGTCCCCGCGCTTGACCTTGTGGCGCTCGGCCAGGCGCAGCATCTGGCCGCCGAGCGTCGTCAGCCGGCGGTTGAACGCATAGAGGTTGTCGACGAGGTATTCGATCTTCGTGGCGTGGAACTGCACGCTCTCGACCTCGGCGGTAAGCTGCTCGCGCAGCTGCTCGTACTTCTTTTCCCTGGCGGCGGGGAAATCCTCGCCGCGGCCGAGCACGTCGACGCGCTCCGCCTGGATCTTCTCGAACTTCTTGAACAGGTCGGCGATGCGCGCGAAGCGCTCGAGCGCCTCGGGCTTGAGCGCCGCTTCCATCTGCGCCAGGCTGAGGGTGTTGTCTTCCTCGTCGTCCTCTTCCTCGCGGCGGCGGGTGCGGGGCTCGCCGTCCTCGTCGAGCTCGGGATCCTCTTCCTCTTCCTCGGGCTCCTCTTCCTCCTTGAAGGTCGGGCCCGCGGTTTCCTCGCTGATCTCGCCGCTGTCGTCGTCCGCTTCCTCCTCCATCTTCTCGACGGGCGGCTCCTTCGACAGCATCGCGTCGAGATCGAGAATCTCGCGCAGCTGCATTTCGCCGTTGTTGAGCGCTTCGGACCACATGATGATGGCGTGGAAGGTGATCGGGCTCTCGCACAGGCCCATGATCATGGTGTCGCGGCCGGCCTCGATGCGCTTGGCGATGGCGATCTCGCCCTCGCGGCTGAGCAGCTCGACCGCGCCCATCTCGCGCAAGTACATCCGCACCGGATCGTCGGTGCGCTCGGTCGTGGCGGCCTTCTTCTTTTCCGGAACGTGGCCGGAATCGGCGTCTGCCTCGTCCTCGTCCTCGGCGGGCGCGATCTCTTCGGGGGTGTCGCCGTCTTCCTCGGCCGCGTCCTCGTCGCTCTCGACGATGCTGACGCCCATTTCGCTCAGCGCGGTCTGCACGTCCTCGATCTGATCGGAGGTCATGTCCTGCGGCAGGGCCTGGTTGAGCTCGTCGTAAGTGATCACGCCGCGGCGCTTGGCCTTGGCGATGAGCTTCTTGATCGACGCCTCGTTGAGATCGATCAGCGGTGCGTCGTCGGCGGTGCCGGTGGTGTCGTCGGACGTCATAAGTCCTTGCTTCAACCCGTTTCCTGCTCGTCCTCGCGGATATGCCCCGCACCGGCCGAATGTTCCCCAGATGCCGCCGCGAAATCCTCGCGGGCGGCGCGTTGCCGGGCCATCTGCCCGAGTCGCGACTCGATTTCCAGCTTTCGTTGCCGCAGTCTCTGCTGCTCGGCGAAAGCGGCTTCCGGGTCGGTCTCGAAACGGGCCGTGGCCGCGGCGATGGCAGCCTCGATCGCCGGCCTTTCGACCAGCAGGGCCACCGCCTCGGCAAGGTCCTCATGCGCGGTCCGCGGATCGGTTCCCTCGACAAGGAAGGAGAAGCAAGCGCTGTCCGGCGGCGGCGTGAGGGTTCCTGCGGCGGATATGGGGGTATTTGCGCCGCCGTCAAGCAGCGCGTCGATCGCGGCGGCAAGCCGCGGCTCGGCAGGCGCGAGGCCGAGCAGCGCCTCCGCGTGGCGCGCGATCTGGCCGGGGTGGCGGGCGAGTCCGGCCAGGACCGCCTGGGCCAGCGTGTCGCGCGGGTTGTGCGCGGCGGCACGACGCAAACCGTCCGAGGCGCCGGTCCGCAGCGGAATCGCCGCATTGAAAGGCCGCCTGGCGGTGAACTCGCGCTTCGGGAAGGCGAAGGCGGAAAAGCGGTCGAGCAGATCGCGGCGGTAGAGCGGCTTGATGTCCGGGTGCTGGATCGTCTCGACATGGTCGAGCAGGCGCGCCTTGAGCCCGGCCTTGTCCTCGGGCGAGGCAAGGGGGGCGGCGTCGCGCTCATGCGCCCACAGCGTGTCGAGCAGGCCGGCGGGTTCGGCGAGCAGCGCCTCGAGCGCCTCCTTGCCCCTGGCGCGCAGCAGGTCGTCGGGATCCATGCCGGGGGGCAGGGTGACGAACTGCAGCGAATGGCCCGGGCGGAGCATGGGCAGCGCGCGCACCGCGGCGCGCATCGCTGCGCGGCGACCGGCGGCATCGCCGTCGAAGCACAGGACCGGCTTGTCGGACAGGCGCCACAGCAGCTCGATCTGCCGCTCGGTCAGCGCGGTGCCCATCGGCGCGACAGCGTCCTCGATCCCGGCTGCGGCCAGCGCGATCGCGTCCATCTGCCCCTCGACCACCACGATACGCCCGCTCTGCCGCGAGGCGGGCCCGGCGCGGTGCAGGTTGAACAGCGTGCGCCCCTTGTCGAACAGCGGCGTGTCGGGCGAATTGAGGTACTTGGGCGCGTCCTTCTTCGCGGCGTCGAGGATCCGCGCGGCAAACGCGATGACGCGGCCGCGCGCATCGTGGATCGGGATCGTCAGCCGGTCGCGGAAGCGATCGTAAGGATCGCGCTCTTCGGCCTCGATCCGCAGGCCCGCTTCGATCAGCATCGCCTCGTCGAACTGCCCGAGCGCGGTTTTCAGCGCGGTGCGGCTGTTCGGGGCGTACCCGAATCCGAACCGCTCCCTGGTGTGCGCATCGAACCGCCTCGAGGCGAGGTATTCGCGTGCCCGGGCCCCTTCCGCGGAATCGAGGCTGGCGCGATAGAACTCCTGCGCCGCGGCCATCACTTCATGCAGGCCGGCCTGCTGCTCGGCGCGCTGCGCCTCGCGCGGATCGGGCGCGGGGACTTCAAGTCCCGCCTCGGCCGCCAGCTCCTTGACCGCGTCCATGAACGAAAGCCCGCGCTGGTCGGTCATCCAGCGGATCACGTCGCCGTGCGCGCCGCAGCCGAAGCAATGGTAGAAGCCCTTCTCGTCGTTGACCGTGAAGCTCGGCGTCTTCTCGCTGTGGAACGGACAGCACGCCTTCCACTCGCGCCCGGCCTTCTGCAGCTTGGTCGTACGCATCACCACGCTGGACAGCGTGACGCGCGCGCGCAGTTCATCGAGCCATTGGGGACTTAGCATGACCTGTCGCGCCCCTTGGGGCCGCGAGTCCACAATCCCCCCTCCCGCTTGCGGGAGGGGCTGGGGGAGGGCATGTCAGCCAGCGTCTGTTCGACACGCTTCAGCACACCCTCGACATTATCCAATACTTCCGAGTTCCAGAAGCGGACCACGAGATAACCCTGTGCACGGAGGAATTCGGTGCGCCGCTCGTCATAAGCTCGATCTGCGTCGCGGCCATGTTGGCCGCCGTCGATCTCGATCACGAGCCGGAGAGAACGCGCCACGAAATCGCAGATGTACTGGCCGACGGGAAACTGACGGTTGAAGCGTACGCCGGCAACCTGGCGCGCCTTGAGATGTTGCCAGAGCTTTCGTTCGGCTTCGGTTGCGCCCTGCCGCAACTCGCGGGAGCGCTTGGTAGGGCGAGAATATCCTTTATCCAACAGGCCCTCCCCAACCCCTCCCGCAAGCGGGAGGGGGGTTTGCGGTGTCCCGGCCTTCGGCGGGACTAAGCCAATGATTCCTTCACCCAACCGCTCGCCCGGCCCATGTCGAGCACCGTCCCGTGGCGCGCCTTGAGCTCGGCCATCACCCGGCCCATGTCCTTGAGGCCGCTTGCACCCAGCTCGGCCTTGATCGCCTCGATCGCAGCACGTGTTGCGGCCTCGTCCATCTGGCGGGGAAGGAATTCCTCGATCACCGCGAGCTCGCCGCGCTCGATCGCGGCCAGCTCCTCGCGGTTGCCCTTCTGGTACAGCTCGATCGATTCGCGGCGCTGCTTGGCCATCTTCTGCAGCACATCGATGACGAGGGCATCGTCCTCCATCGGCCTGGCTGCGGTGCGCTGCTCGATGTCGCGGTCCTTCACTTTGGCGAGGATCAGGCGGAGCGCGGCGAGGCGGTCCTTCTCGCCGGCCTTCATCGCCGAAATCTGGGCCTGCTTGAGATCGTCGCGAAGCATTTCAGGGTCTTTCCGAAGCCAATTCCACCTCCGGACCGATTAGCCGCATATTTAACCGCTGGCGAGGTTGACGCTGGGGGCAGGGGCCTATAGCGGCCACGACTTAGCACTACCGCCGGAAAAACCCCCTCTCGGAGAGCCCATGGCCCTGTCCGCATCTTCGCTCGCGCAGCCGAAAGGCGCGACGGGCGTGCTGGTCCTCGCGGACGGCACGGTGGTGTGGGGCAAGGGCTTCGGCGCAACCGGCAGCGCGGTCGGCGAAGTGTGCTTCAACACCGCGATGACCGGCTACCAGGAGATCCTGACCGATCCCTCCTACGCGGCCCAGATCGTCACCTTCACCTTCCCGCACATCGGCAACGTCGGCGCCAATGCCGAGGACATCGAGAGCCAGGTCGAAGGCGCGGTCGGCTGCGTGGTGCGCGAGGAAGTGACGCGGCACTCGAGCTTCCGCGCCACCGGCGAGTTCATCGACTGGATGGCGCAGGCCGGCAAGATCGGCCTGTCGGGCATCGACACCCGCGCGCTGACCCGCCGCATCCGCGTGCTCGGCGCGCCCAACGCGGTGATCGCGCACGACCCGAAGGGCAAGTTCGACATCGCGGCGTTGCTCAAGCGGGCGGGGGAGTGGCCGGGGCTGGAGGGAATGGACCTCGCGCGGATCGTCAGCCGCGACAAGCACGAGGGCTGGGAAGGCGGGCCGTGGGTGCTGGGGGCGGGTTACCAAAAGCCCTCTCCCCTTCAGGGGAGAGGGTTGGGAGAGGGGCCTGTTACGCTCAATTCCGACATTCCCCGCCCCCCGACCCTCTCCCCTGAAGGGGAGGGGGAGAAGAGGCCGCATGTCGTCGCCATCGACTACGGCTCCAAGGACAACATCTTCCGCAACCTGGTAAAAGCCGGCGCGCGGGTGACGGTGGTACCGGCGCAGACCTCGCTCAAGTCGATCCTCGAACTCGAGCCCGACGGCGTTTTCCTCTCCAACGGCCCGGGCGATCCGGTGGCGACCGGCGAATACGCGGTGCCGACGATCAAGGCATTGCTCGACAAGGACGTGCCGATCTTCGGCATCTGCCTCGGCCACCAGATGCTCGGCCTTGCCGCGGGCGCGCAGACCTCGAAGATGCACCAGGGCCACCGCGGCGCCAACCATCCGGTCAAGCGGCTCGCCGACGGCGTGGTCGAGATCACCAGCATGAACCACGGCTTCGCGGTCGACAACGCGACGCTGCCCGACACCGTCGAGGAAACCCACGTCTCGCTGTTCGACGGCTCGAACTGCGGGATTTCGCTCAAGGGCAAGCAGGCGTTCGGCGTGCAGTACCACCCCGAGGCGAGCCCGGGGCCGCACGACAGCTACTACCTGTTCGAGAAGTTCGTGGGGATGTTGGGGTGAGGCGAACGGCCGTCTTGTTATCCTTGGCGATCACCGGCTGTGGTCCGCAGACTTACGGCGATCCAAGCGAATGTGGAGTCGCTGAAGCCGAGCTGCGCCAAGCCGTCGAGGAAGTTTCGGAGATGACCCCCTATTCTGGGAAGCCGCTCGGGCAATGCGATTTGATCGTGGACGATGGCCACAACGTCTTGATCATCACGCCAGAAATCAAACGGAGCGTTGAACGCATGATGGCTCGCGAAGAAGCCGAAGCGAAAGACTAATGCCCAAACGCACCGACATCTCCTCGATCCTCGTCATCGGCGCCGGCCCGATCTCCCTCGCCCCCTTCAGGGGGAGAGGGAAAAGCCGCGCAGCGGCGAAGGGAGAGGGGGGACGGGGCCGGTTGCGCGGCGCTGGCTTTGGCGCACTGCGGGCCCCCTCTCCTGGCCGAGCTGCGCTCGGCCACCCTCTCCCCCTGAAGGGGGCGAGGGTTGGCGGTCCCCCTCTCCCCAACCCCTCTCCCCCTGAAGGGGGCGAGGGGCTTTCACTCAAAGTCCTTGCCCAAGGCGAGCAAGATCGCTCTGGCGACGCCTTCGGGGTTGGTCATGACCTCGTTGTTGGGGATGCGCAGGATGCGCCAGCCCTGGTCTTCGAGCAGCGCGGTGCGCCGGGCGTCGTAAGCCTGAGCCTCGTCGCCGCCGTGCGTGTCGCCGTCGAGCTCGACGATCAGCCGCTCGGATCGGGCGGCGAAGTCGGGAAGGAAGGGCGGGCGGAGCGGCTGGCGGACGAACTTGGTGCCGCCGAGCCGCTTGCCGCGGACGATCTCCCACAGCGCGCGCTCGGGCGGCGTGAGGTTGGTGCGCATTTCCTTGGCCCACGCGCGCATTTCGACGTGGCGCTTAGTCATGCGGTCCCCCTCTCCCCAACCCCTCTCCCCCTGAAGGGGGTGAGGGGCTTTATGGGACAAACCCATGCCTAAGCGTACCGACATCAGCTCCATTCTGGTCATCGGCGCCGGGCCGATCATCATCGGGCAGGCGTGCGAGTTCGATTATTCGGGCACGCAGGCGATCAAGGCGCTGAAGGAGGAGGGCTACCGGGTCGTCCTGGTCAACTCCAACCCGGCGACGATCATGACCGATCCCGAGTTCGCCGACGCGACGTACGTCGAGCCGATTACGCCCGAGATCGTGGCCAAGATCATCGCCAAGGAACGCCCCGACGCGCTGCTGCCGACGATGGGCGGGCAGACCGCGCTCAACTGCGCACTGGCGCTGTTCAACGACGGCACGCTGGCGAAGTACGGCGTGCAGATGATCGGCGCCGATGCCGACGCGATCGACAAGGCCGAGAACCGCCAGCGGTTCCGCGAGGCGATGGACAAGATCGGGCTCGAATCCGCCCGCTCGGGTGTCGCCAACAGCGTCGACGAGGCGTTCGCGGTGCTCGAGCGCACCGGGCTGCCGTCGATCATTCGCCCGAGCTTCACTCTCGGCGGCACCGGCGGCGGCGTCGCCTACAACCGCTCCGAGTTCGAGGCGATCGTCCGCTCCGGCCTCGACGCCAGCCCGACCACCGAAGTGCTGATCGAGGAATCGCTGCTCGGGTGGAAGGAGTTCGAGATGGAGGTGGTCCGCGACAAGGCGGACAACGCCATCATCATCTGCTCGATCGAGAACGTCGATCCGATGGGCGTGCACACCGGCGATTCGATCACCGTCGCCCCGGCGCTGACGCTGACCGACAAGGAATACCAGATCATGCGCAGCGCCAGCATCGCGGTGCTGCGCGAGATCGGCGTCGAGACCGGCGGTTCGAACGTGCAGTTCGCGGTCAACCCGAAGGACGGGCGGCTGATCGTGATCGAGATGAACCCGCGCGTGTCGCGCTCGTCGGCGCTGGCCTCGAAGGCGACCGGCTTCCCGATCGCCCGCGTCGCCGCCAAGCTGGCGGTCGGCTACACGCTCGACGAGCTGACCAACGAGATCACCGGCGCCACGCCGGCGAGCTTCGAGCCGACGATCGACTACGTCGTCACCAAGATCCCGCGCTTCGCGTTCGAGAAGTTCAAGGGCGCCAGGGCCGAGCTCTCGACCGCGATGAAGTCGGTCGGCGAGGTCATGGCGATCGGCCGCAATTTCAAGGAATCGATACAGAAGGCGCTGCGCGGGCTCGAGACCGGGCTCGACGGCTTCAACCGCGTGATCGAGCTCGAAGGCGCGGGGCGCGAGGCTATCGTCGCCGCGTTGTCGCAGCAGACGCCCGACCGCATCCTCAGGATCGCCCAGGCCTTCCGCGAAGGCTTCACGGTGGAGGAAGCGCAGGCGATCACCCACTACGACCCGTGGTTCCTGCGGCACATCGAAGAGATCGTCTACGAAGAGGCGATGATCGGGCAGAACGGCCTGCCGAACGATGCCGCCGGGCTGCGGCGGCTCAAGGCAATGGGCTTCTCCGACAAGCGGCTCGCCACGCTGGCCGTGCGCTCGGTCGGCGTCGCGGGCGGCCTCGCCGAAACCCAGGCCCGCCGCTCGGGCCTGCTGCACGACGCGCTGGTGGCGATGGCCGGAGCGACCAGCGAGGACGAAGTCCGCCAGCTGCGCCAGAAGCTCGGCGTGCTGCCGGTCTACAAGCGGATCGATTCCTGCGCCGCCGAGTTCGAGGCGATCACGCCCTACATGTACTCGACCTATGAGGCGCCGAGCTTCGGGGAGGCCGAGAACGAGGCCGATCCCAGCGACCGGCGCAAGATAGTGATCCTCGGCGGCGGGCCGAACCGGATCGGGCAGGGGATCGAGTTCGACTATTGCTGCGTCCACGCCTGCTTCGCGCTCAGCGAGGCCGGCTACGAGACCATCATGATCAACTGCAACCCGGAGACGGTCAGCACCGACTACGACACCTCGGACCGGCTCTACTTCGAGCCGCTGACCGCCGAGGATGTGCTCGAGATCCTGCGCGTCGAGCATACCCGGGGCGAACTGGTCGGGGTGATCGTGCAGTTCGGCGGGCAGACGCCGCTCAAGCTGGCGCAGGCACTGGAGAACGCGGGCATCCCGATCCTCGGCACCTCGCCCGACGCGATCGACCTCGCCGAGGACCGCGAGCGCTTCGCCAAGCTGGTGAGCAAGCTCGGCCTCAGGCAGCCGCAGAACGGCCTTGCCAAGAGCCGCGACGAGGCGGTCGCCGCGGCCAACCGCATCGGCTACCCGGTGCTGCTGCGGCCGAGCTACGTGCTCGGCGGGCGGGCGATGGAGATCGTCGACAGCGAGGCGCAGCTCGACAGCTACATCGCCACAGCGGTCAACGTCTCCGGCGACAGCCCGGTGCTGATCGACCAGTACCTGCGCGACGCGATCGAATGCGACGTCGATGCGCTGTGCGACGGCGAGCAGGTGGTGATCGCCGGGGTGATGCAGCACATCGAGGAGGCTGGGGTCCATTCCGGCGACAGCGCCGCGACCTTGCCGCCCTACAGCCTGCCCGACGAGATCGTCGCCGAGATGGAGCGCCAGGCCGAAGCTTTGGCGATGGCGCTCGGGGTGGTCGGGCTGATGAACGTGCAGTTCGCGGTCAAGGACGGCGAGGTCTACCTGATCGAGGTCAACCCGCGCGCCAGCCGCACGGTGCCGTTCGTCGCCAAGGCCATCGGCGTACCGATCGCCAAGATCGCCGCGCGGGTCATGGCCGGAGAGAAGCTCGCCGACCTGCCGCCGATCGCCTGGCGGATCGATTACATGACGGTGAAGGAGGCCGTGTTCCCGTTCGCCCGCTTCCCCGGCTCCGATCCGGTTCTTACGCCGGAAATGAAGTCCACCGGCGAAGTCATGGGAATCGACAGGGATTTCCCCACGGCGTACATAAAATCCCAGCTCGGGGAAGGCACCGTCCTGCCCGAAAGCGGCACCTTGTTCGTCTCGGTCAAGGACAGCGACAAGACGCATATCCTGGCCCCGGTGCAGCAGCTCGTCGAGGAGGGATTCCGCATCGTCGCCACCGGCGGCACCGCGCAGTACCTGGCCGAAGCGGGGGTCCCGGTGGAGCGTGTCAACAAGGTCGCGGAAGGACGCCGGCATATCGTCGACATGATCATCGACGGAGAGATCGCGCTGATCTTCAACACCACCGAAGGCTGGCAGAGCCACAAGGACAGCCATTCGATCCGCGCCTCGGCGCTGTCGATGAAGGTGCCATACTATACGACCGCCGCCGCTTCCGCCGCGGCCGCCCTGGCCATAACATCGGTCAGGGCGAGCGAACTTGAAGTGCGCTCGCTGCAAGACTATTATAGCTGACCGACGGAATAGCACCCCCGACATTCGAATACCGCTGACCGGCCGCGTGGGCGGTCAAGGGTTCTTTTGACGGAATCAGGCGACAGACAGGGAATGACGATGGAACGAGTGCCGATGCTGGCGGAAGGCTACGAGCGGCTCACCGCCAATCTGCAGGCTCTGCGCCAGGAGCGTCCGAAGATCGTCGACGCGATCGAGGAAGCGCGCGCGCACGGCGACCTTTCGGAGAACGCCGAATATCACGCCGCCAAGGAACGGCAGGGCCAGGTCGAAGCGCAGATCGCGGAGATCGAGGATCGCGTCACCCGCGCGCAGATCATCGATCCGGCGATGCTTTCGGGCGACCGCGTGGTGTTCGGCGCCACCGTCACCGTGCTCGACGATGACGACAAGCCTCAGCGCTACCAGATCGTCGGCCAGACCGAAGCCGACGCCCGCCAGGGCCGCATCTCCTACGACTCCCCGCTCGGCCGCGCGTTGATCGGCAAGCAGGTCGGCGAGGAAGTGGAAGTGACCGTGCCGAGCGGCGACCGCTTCTACCAGGTCAAGAAGATCGAGTTTCTGTGATCTGGTGAGTTCCGGCTTCGGTCCTTCGAGACGCGGACCGACCTTCGACAAGCTCAGTCCGGCCCGTTCTCAGGATGAGCGGGCCATAAGGAAAATTCCGCTCATCCTGAGGAGGGACTGAGCGGAGCCCGCAGGGCGAAGTCGAAGGCCCGTCTCGAAGGACCTAGTCCCCCTTCAGCTCCGGCTCGAGCAGCCGGTGCAGGTGGACGATGACATATTTCATCTCCGCGTCGTCGACGGTGCGCTGGGCGTGGGCGCGCCAGGCGTCCTCCGCGGCGGCGTAGTTCGGGTAGACCCCGACGATGTGGATGTCGTTCAGGTCCTGGAACTCGACCCCCTGAGGGTCGACCACCCGGCCCCCCATCACCAGGTGCAGCAACTGCTTCGCCATCGATACGCCCTTTCGCCCGGTTTCAGCCGTATCTAGGCGAACGGCCGCGTGCTGCAACTGCGAAAAGTCAGTTGATGCGGGTACGGATGGCCTTTGCCAGCCGCTTGCCGGCGTCGCGGGTGAATTCGACCGCGCTTTCGCCGGCATCGCCCGCGCGATGCGCGGCCTCGCGTCCGGCGCTGCGGGCGGTGTCGCCGATCCCGTCGAGCCGTTTTACCCCAGCCTTGCCGGTCTCGCTGGCGGTTTCGATCGCCTGCTGCGCATAAGCCAGCGCCAGCTCGGCGCCGATCGCGGCTAGCCCCGCGGCCTTGCTGCCGCCCCTGATGGCGGCGCGGCGCGGCCCCCGGAACATGCCGGCGATCAGCACCCCGATAGCGAGTCCCCCGGCTACGGTGGCGATCGGATGATCCTTGGCGAACGCGGTGAACCTGTCCTTGGCGTCGATCGCGGCTTCTCCCGCCCGATCGAGTATCGTCGTGGTAGTCTCGGCCTTGGCGCGGTTGCGGGCCTGACCGGCCGCGACCTTTTCCTTGAGTGTCTTGCGCTTGGCGTCGGTCATCGGATCAGCTCCCTGGATCAGGTTCTATCGTGTTCGGAACGGCCATCGGCGTCCGCCGGTTCCTCGGTGCCGACAAGCCGTCCCAGCGCGTCGAGAATGGGGCCGCGCGCGATCCACAGCACGACCGCGGCGAAACCAGCCGCGACCTTGCCCTTGTTGCCTTCTGCATAGTCGGCCGCCTCGTCGAGCATCTCCATCGTGCTGGTACCGAGCCGGTCGGCGATACGCCCGCCGATGCCGCGCTCGTCGAGATCGGCGCGGACCAGCGCCAGATCCGCCTTGAACAACGCCAGCGCCGCGTCACGCAGCGCCTTGTCCTCGGCGAGCCGATGGGCGAGATCGGTCACGGCCGCTCTCTCCCGCCGCTTTCGATCGCCTGCATCAGGCGGCTCCAGCGCGCGCTCGCGGCGCGCATCGAGAGCCCGGCGGCAAGGAGTAGCAGGAATACCACCAGCGCGCTGGAGCCCCAGGCGGTCAGATAGGGGGCGAGGGCGATGATCAGGCCCAGGGTCAGGCCGACCAGCGCGAGAAAGCCGAGCAGAACCGCGACCGCGCCGAAGATCACCGCGCCCTTGGCCCGGTCGGCGACGAACGCGGCGCGCGTCTTCTGATACCCGAGCTCGGCTTCGAGATAGGTCCGCCCGTCCTCGATCAGCGCTTCGACGTCGTCGCGCAGCGAGCGCGCGTCGCCGCCATCGCCGGCGGGGGCGGGGTTGTCGTCTTCGATCGCGGGCAGGTCGTCATCGCCCCGGTCGGGTGGGGCTATGCGATCGTCCTCCGGCAAGTTCACCGACGCAGAAGGCGGGCGAGCAGATAGCCGGCGAGCGCCGCCAGCCCCACGGCGGCCGCTGGGCTCTTGCGCACGAACTCGCGCGCATCGTCGCCCAGTTCTTCGACGCTCTTTCGATCGAGCGTCTGCGCTGTCTCTTCGAGCTTGCGCGAGGCGGTGCGGGCGTACTCGCCGTATTTCGGGCCCACGTTCTCGTCGATCGTCGGGGCGTTTTCGTTGACCAGGCGGCTGAGGCCGGTCAGCGCCTCGCTGGCCTTGCTCTTGCCCTGGACGGCGAGCTCGCCGGCCCTGGACCTGGCTTCGCCGGCCCAGTCGCCGCCGCGGGTTCGCGCGGTTTCGCGATAGGCGCCCGCGCGCTCCTTGGCTTCGGCGCCGAGCGCCGCGGCGCCCGCGCGCGCTTCCTCGAGCGCGGCGTTGAAGCGCGACTTGGCCTCGTCGCGGTTGGAGCGCGTCGCGACCGCGGTTGCGCCGTTCTTGGCGGCGGCAGGGCGCTTTGCAGCCGGCTTGCGCGGCTTGGTTGTCTTGGCGGCTGTGTCGGCCATGATATCCCTTTCCATTGCCCGAACCCGACCCCGGGGAGGGGCCCCTCATACTCGGAAAACCAACGCGGGTTGCACCGCTCGGTTCCGCCGCATAGGAGGCCCCGTCACTCTCGACATGGGGGTGTCTTGCCGAATTACAACACCCGCCCCATCGGAGCGCTGGAATGACTGCTATCACCTATCTCCACGGACGCGAAATACTCGATTCGCGGGGCAATCCCACGGTCGAAGTCGACGTGCTGCTGGAAGACGGCAGCTTCGGCCGCGCGGCGGTGCCGTCGGGCGCCTCGACCGGGGCGCACGAAGCGGTCGAGCTGCGCGACGGCGACGAAGGGCGTTATCTCGGCAAGGGCGTTTCCAAGGCGGTGAGCGCGGTCGGCGGCGAGATTGCCGACTTGCTGGTCGGCATGGATGCCGAGGACCAGCGCGACATCGACCTCGCCATGATCGGGCTCGACGGCACGGCGAACAAGGGTCGGGTCGGCGCCAACGCCCTGCTCGGCGTGAGCCTGGCCGTCGCCAAGGCCGCGGCGGCGGCGCGCGGGCTTCCGCTCTATGCCTACGTCGGCGGGGTTTCGGCGCATATCCTGCCGGTTCCGATGATGAACATCATCAACGGCGGCGAGCACGCCGACAACCCGATCGATTTCCAGGAATTCATGATCATGCCGGTCGGCGCGCCCTCGCTGGCCGAGGCGGTGCGGTGGGGCGCCGAGATATTCCACACGCTCAAGAAGGGCCTCCACGACAAGGGCCTCGCCACCGCGGTGGGCGACGAAGGCGGCTTCGCCCCCAACCTTGCCGGCACCCGCGACGCGCTCGACTTCATCATGGCGTCGATCGACAAGGCGGGGTTCAAGGCCGGTGAGGACGTGGTGCTGGCGCTCGACTGCGCCGCGACCGAGTTCTTCCGCGCGGGCAAGTACGAGATCGCCGGAGAAGGGCTCAGCCTTTCGCCCCAGCAGATGGCCGACTACCTCGCCAGCCTGTGCGACGCCTACCCGATCCGCTCGATCGAGGACGGTATGGGCGAGGACGATTTCGAGGGCTGGAAGGCGCTCACCGACAAGATCGGCGACCGCGTCCAGCTGGTCGGGGACGACCTGTTCGTGACCAATCCCGAACGCCTGCGGATGGGCATCGGCAAGGGCCTCGCCAACTCGCTGCTGGTCAAGGTCAACCAGATCGGCACGCTGACCGAGACGCTCGAGGCAGTCGATATCGCCCACCGCGCCGGCTACACCACGGTCATGAGCCACCGCTCCGGCGAGACCGAGGATGCGACCATCGCCGACCTGGCGGTCGCCACCAACTGCGGCCAGATCAAGACCGGTTCGCTGGCCCGCTCCGACCGGCTCGCCAAGTACAACCAGCTTATCCGCATCGAGGAGGAATTGGGCGATGCGGCCGCCTATGCCGGCGCCGGCTGCTTCCGCGGCTGAGTCCCTCGACCAAGGACCCATCGGGCTCGACCGGCGTTTTTGCCGGACGGACCGGCGCCGCCTATGCGGTTCCATCCGTAACCATCCGCGCCTCGATGCGCGCGTCGAAGGGAACCCCGATGAAATCACGCCTCATTCCCCCGCTGCTGCTCGGCATCGCCACTGCCACCCTCGGCCCCGTCGCCTGCAACTCGGCCGGAGAGGAGACCGAAGCCGCGCTCGAGCCGGGCACCGAGCTCGGCATCATGCTCGCGGCGATGGACACTTCGGTCGATCCCGGCGACGACTTCTATGCCTACGCCAACGGCGGATGGATGACGGCCAACGAGATCCCGGCGGACCGCTCGAACATCGGCGGCTTCTGGATCGCCGGCGAGCAGACCGACGCCAACCTCGCGGCGCTGATCGCCGACCTCGAGGAATCCGAGCCCGAAGCCGGGACGGACGCGGCGCGGGTCAAGGCCTATTACGACGCCTTCCTCGACACCGCGACGATCGACCGGCTCGGCATGCGCCCGGTCGCCGCCGACCTGCAGCGTATCGCGGCGATCGGGGACAAGACGCAGCTCGCGCGCGTGCTCGGCGGCAACCTGCGCGCCGACGTCGATCCGCTCAACGCCACCGACATGACCACCGAGAACCTGTTCGGCCTGTTCGTCAGCCAGGCGCTCGCGAAGCGCGAGGTCATGCCCTATTTGCTCCAGGGCGGGCTCGGCATGCCCGAACGCGAGTATTACCTGTCCGTCGAGCCGGCAATGCGCGAGCATCAGGCAGCGTACCGCCGCTACATCGAGGACATGCTCGAAGCGGCGGGGGTCGATGATGCGGCCGCCAAGGCGCAACGTATCTGGAACCTCGAGCTCAAGATCGCTCGCGCCCACGCCACCCGCGAGGAACGCGACGACTGGTCGAAGGCCAGCGAGATCTGGGCCGCCGCGGACTTCGCCGAGAAGGCGCCGGGCCTAGACTGGGCGGCCTTCTTCGAAGCCGCCCGGCTCGGCGAGCAGGAGGAGTTCAACGCCTTCGACGCGCGCGCCATACCGAAGCTGGCCGCGCTGGTCGGCTCGGAGCCACTCGACGCCTGGAAGGACTGGCTCACGTTCCACCAGATCAACCAGAACGCGGCCTACCTGCCGAGTGCGATCGACCGGCTGTACTTCGCCTTCAACGGCACGCAGCTGACCGGGCAGGAGGAACAGCGCCCGCGCGACAAGCGCGCGCTGACCGCGGTCAACGCCAACATCGGCGACACGCTCGGCAAGCTCTATACAGAGCGGTTCTTCCCCGCGTCGGCCAAGGCCCAGACCGAAGCGATGGTCGACAACATCAAGGCCGCCTTCGCCCGCCGCATCGACACGCTGGACTGGATGGCGCCGGAGACCAAGGAGGAGGCCAAGGCCAAGGCCGAGGGGATGGAGGTCGGCGTCGGCTATCCCGACACCTGGACCGACTATTCGGACCTCGAGCTGGCGGCAGAGACGGCCTACGCCAACAAGCAGGCGGCGGAGCGGCTGTACTACAGCCAGCAGCTCGCCAAGATCGGCAAGCCGCTCGACCGCCGCGAATGGTGGATGAACGCGCAGCTGGTCAACGCGGTCAACCTGCCGGTGCAGAACGCGATGAACTTCCCGGCGGCGATCCTGCAGCGACCGTTCTTCGATCCCGAGGCCGACCCGGCGTTCAACTACGGCGCGATCGGCGCGGTGATCGGCCACGAGATCAGCCACAGCTTCGACGACGCCGGCTCGGCCTTCGACCGCAACGGCCTGATGCGCGACTGGTGGACCGAGGCCGACCTGCGCGTGTTTCAGCAGAACGGCCAGGCGCTCAGCGACCAGTACGACACCTACGAGGCGCTGCCCGGGCTCAAGGTCAACGGCAACCTCACGCTGGGCGAGAACATCGCCGACCTCGCCGGCCTCGCGGCGGCGTACGACGCATACCGCGCATCGCTGAACGGCGCCGAAGCTCCGGTGATCGACGGTTTCACCGGCGACCAGCGGTTCTTCATCGCCTACGCCCAGGCCTGGGCCACGAAGTTCCGCGACGCCGCGCTGCGCCAGCGCATCGCCACCGACGGCCATGCCCCGGGCAACTTCCGCGCGCTCACCGTGCGCAACCTCGATGCCTGGTACGACGCGTTCGACGTCGAGGAGGGCGACGAGCTCTACCTGCCGCCCGAGCAGCGGGTGAGGATATGGTGATCAATCTCGCTCCCGCTTGCGGGAAGGGTTAGGGGAAGGCGTGTCGAAGAGGGGCCGTATCCCCCCCGATCCCGTCCGGAAGCGGGAGGGGAGCTAGAACAGCCGCGTCAGGTAGTAGAACAGCGCTCCGACCGCGCCCGAGGCCGGGATCGTAATCACCCACGCGGTGACGACGTTGCGCGCGATCCCCCAGCGCACCGCCGAGGCACGGCGGGCGACGCCGGCGCCGATGATCGAGCCGGTGATGGTGTGCGTGGTGGATACCGGAATGCCGAGCGTCGAGGCGGTGAAGACCACCGCCGAACCGGCGATCGAGGCGCTGAAGCCTTGGTGCTGCGACAGCTTGGTGATGCGGCTGCCCATCGTCTCGATGATCTTCCAGCCGCCCGTCATCGTGCCGAGCGCGATGGCGATGTAGCAGCTGATCGCTACCCAGTGCGGCACCTCGAACTCGCCCTCGAGATAGCCGGTCGAGTAGAGCAGGACGGTGATGATTCCCATGGTCTTCTGCGCGTCGTTGAGGCCGTGGCTGGTCGAATACATCGCCGACGAGACCAGGTGCAGAGCGCGGAAGCTGCGCTCCGCGTTCGCGGCAGTGGCGCGGTGCAGGGCCCAGCTCGTCGCCAGCATCACCAGCATCGCCAGGAACATGCCGATGGTCGGCGACAGCACGATCGCGATCAGGGTCTTGTTGAGACCCGACCACTGGATTCCCTCGAGGCTCGAATGGGCGACGCCGGCGCCTATGAGGCCGCCGATCAGCGCATGGCTGCTCGACGAGGGAATGCCTTTCAGCCAGGTGACCACATTCCAGAACATCGCCCCGGCCAGCGCGCCAAAGATCACCGCCGGGGTGACCAGGTCCCTGGCGACAAGGCCCGAACCGATCGTCTCGGCCACGGCGTGCAGCTCGGGTATCGCGAGGGTGAGGAAATAGGCCGCGAAGTTGAAGAACGCCGCGAACAGCACGGCGGTGACCGGCTTGAGCAGGCGGGTCGCGACGACCGTCGCGATCGAGTTCGCGGCGTCGTGCAGGCCGTTGAGGAAGTCGAACGCGAGCGCGACCAGGATCAGGCCGACCAGCAGGGGAAAGGCAAGCTCGTGCATGGCGCGGCGCCGTCAGGCGTGCTCGATCACGATGCCGTCGATCTCGTCGGCGACGTCCTCGAACGCGTCGGTGATGCGCTCGAGGTGCTTGTACACCTCGCGGTCGACCACGAACTGAAGGGTGTTGGCGGCGCCGTGCTCGCGCAGCGCGCGCTTGAGCCCGGCGGCGTGGATCGAGTCGGCATGGCTTTCCATGCGTATCAGCCGCTCGGTCAGCTCGTGGAGCCGGCCGGCGTTGCGGCCGACGTCGCGCAGCAGCGGGATTGCCTCCGAGGTAACCCGCGCGGCATCGACGATGATCGCGACCATGTCCTTCATTTCCTGCGGGATCGTCTCGACTTCGTAGAGCTCGATCGCCGATGCGGTGGCCTGCATCTCGTCGACCGTGTCGTCCATCGCCCCGATCAGCGAGGCGATGGCGCCGCGGTCGAACGGGGTCAGGAACGTCTTGCGCACGGTCTGCAGCACGGTCCGGCTGACCTCGTCGGCGTCGTGCTCGCGCTCGTGGATCTCGCGCATATGCTCGTGCTGGCGCGGGTCGTCGAGCAGCCGCGCGGTGGCGTCCGCTGCGGCCAGGATGATCGCCGCGTGGGCTTCGAACAGCTCGAAGAAATTGCCCGTCTTCGGCAGCAGCCGCTGGAACCAGCCAAACATCGCGTCCATCCTTGATTTGCGGACCACCGTTTCGAACAATCCGGTCCGCCGGGTCGCCGCCAGGAACTCGGTCGGCGCGAACGAGCGGATCAGGTGTCGGAGATCCTCTTCCTCGACCGCATCGGCGGCGTCGCCGAGCGAGAACCAGCGCCGCTCGCGCTCGCCCTGCTCCTTCCACGTCGCCAGCTCGTCTGTGACCGCGAGCGGGAAGACATCGACATCGAAGAGGATCGAGGCGCCGCTCGGCCGGCGCTTGCGGTAGCGGTAGCTGCCGAGCGGATGCGGGCAGACAGCGCCGCGCACGCCCGCTTCCTCCTCGGCCTCCCTGGCAGCGTTGACGTGCGGCGGCCCGGCACCGGTGTTGCCCTTGGGAATGACCCAGCGCCCGCGCGTCCCGCGCGTGGTCACCAGCAGCAAGCGAACGGTGGTCTCGGCCGCCGGCCCTTCGATCAGGTAGGGAAGGGCTGCAATCTGGCGGATCTCGCGGTCTCCTGACGTATCGGCCGCTTAGTGTCACATGGCCGTCACATCAACGGCGGGCCGCGCCGCGTGCCTCGATTTCCACCGAACTCTGGCCCCCGCCCGTCCGCGCCGGTAGACTGCCCGTGGGAGCTGCGGGAGAAGAGGCCATGAAGGGTAAGCACGTCCTGGCAGGCGCCGCGCTGCTTTGCGGTGCGGCATTCGCGGCGCCCGCGCCGGCGCACCATTCCTTCGCGATGTTCGACAGCGCGCGGGAAGTGACGCTGAGCGGGACCGTGCGCGAATTCCAGTGGACCAATCCGCACTCCTGGCTGCAGGTCGTGGTGCCGCGCGGAAGCGCGACGGTCGAATACAGCATCGAGCTCGGCAGCCCGAACTCGATGTCGCGGCGGGGCTGGCGGCGGACGACGTTCAAGCCCGGCGACGCGGTCACGGTGGTGATGAACCCGATGCGCGACGGCTCGCCGGGCGGCGCGCTGGTCCATGCGATCGATCCGCAAGGCAAGCAGTGGGCGTGGCGATGAGGCCGGGAGCCATTGCCGCCGCACTCGCGCTCGCCGGCGCGACCCCTGCCGCGGCGCAATCCGCTCTGCCCGACTGGAGCGGCGTGTGGGAGCTGGTCGGCGGCACCCTGTTCGACCGTGCCACCGCCGAGCCGCCCGAGGCCCGCGCCGGCGATCCCTGGGCCCGCCAGCACCCACCCTACAACGCCGAATGGGAAGCCAGGTACCGCGCCAACATCGAGCGGGTCGCCGCCGACCGTTTCCCCGATCCGGTCACGACCTGCGGCACGCCGGTCGGCTTCCCGCGTGTGATGCAGGTGGTCGACGGCTACGAGTTCGTGGTCACGCCCGCGCAGACCTGGATCCTCACCGAGAACGGGCCGAACGTCGTGCGCATCTATACCGACGGCCGCGGACACCTCGCGGAAGAGGACATCTGGCCGACCTATACCGGCGATTCGGTGGGCCACTGGGATGGCGACACGCTGGTTTTCACCACCATTGGCCTGCGCGGGGAGGACGGCACGATCGTCGACCGCACCGGGGCGGTGCTGAGCGGCCAGTCGCGGGGGACGACGCGCCTGAGGAAGCGCGAGGACGGGATGATGGAAGCGGTCATCACGATCGAGGACCCGGTGGCGCTGACCGCGCCGTGGACCGTGACCAAGACCTACCGCAAGCTCCCGGGCGACGTGCGCATCATGGACTATGCCTGCGCCGAAAATAACCGCAATCCGGTCGACCCGGCGACCGGTCGGACGCTGACCCTGGGGGCCGACGGCAAGCCGATCGACGCCGGCTACGGTGAACCCGGGGCCGACTGACGCGCCACATACGCCGCGGTACTGCGGTTGAAGGGGCGCAAGCGGCATGGAGCAGGGCCTGGCGATAGGCGGGAAGAGCCCGCCCGGGCCGCATGCGTTGTCGCCCCTGCGCCACCCGCTGGCAGTGGCGGCCGCGTTCGTCGTCGTCGCGCTCGGGCTCAAGTGGCTGTTCGCCCAGGACCGCCTTTTCGCCGACGCGGGCCGTGCCGGGAGGCGCCTGCTCGCGGACGGACGGCCCGCGGAGGTCGGCGCCGCTCACTGGTTCGGCCTCGCCGAGGCGGGAGCCTGGTTCGTGCTGCCCCCGCTGCTGATCCTGGCGGCGTTCCGGGTGATCGAGCTCTTCGCCGGTCCGCGGCGCGAGCGGCGATCCTACCGACTGGTGTGGATCACGCAGTGCGCGTTCATGACCGCGGCGGGCCTGGTCAACTTCGCCGGGCAGAAGCTCGACCTCCTGCCGGGCGAGCCGCTGATCCGCATCGGGCGGCCCGCCGGGCTCGTGCCGATGCTGGCGGTGACGATCCCGGTCTATCTCGGCTCGCTGCTGTTCGCCAACCTGCTCTCGTACTGGCTGCACCGGGCGCAGCACGCCATCCCGGTGCTGTGGCGCTTCCACGCGGTGCACCATTCGCCGCGCCGGCTGAACGTCATCCAGGAGTACACCCATCCGTTCGAGCTGGTCTTCAACTTCGCGCTGCTGACGGTTCCGACCGCGTTCCTCGTGGGGGTCGACGCCGCCGACCTGTGGATCCTCACCGCTCTGGTCTCGGTCCACCACTACTACCTGCACATGGACGTACCGCTGAGCTTCGGCCGGTTCCGCGCGGTCGTCGCCGACAACCGCTATCACTTCATCCATCACAGCCGCGCCGGGCGCGACTGGAACACCAACTTCGCCACCAACTTCCCGGTCTTCGACATGCTGTTCGGCACTTATCGCCGGCCCGACGGCGAAACGCTCGTCGAAACCGGCATTCCCGGCGCCGGGGAACCGGCCACGTTCTGGCAGTTCCTGATCGCGAAATGGCCCAACGAGGAGCAGGCCGCGGGGAAGGGCGGATAAGGCGCGCTCAGGCGCCTTCGGCCTCTACTTCGCGCTCGATCCGCTGCGCGGCCCGCTCGACCCTCTCGATCACCCGCTTCCTGCGCGGATCGAGCAGGAAGCGCCACACGCCCCAGGCGTTGATCAGCAGGAGGATGCAGTTCATCGCCGCGATCGGCATGGCGCCGCTTGTCAGGCCGGAAACGATCCACGTGGCGGCCACGGCGCAGAACAGCACGAACCCCCAGCCGGTGACCCGGCGTCCGAGGTCGGCGGCGATCATCGCCGCGGCGATCATCGTGCCGATGGCGGCAATCCATTCGAGCGGGCCATTCATGCCCGCAACAGCGCGCTAACCCGGTCGCAGTTCCGCCATGCCGAGCGTCCGGGGAACGCAGTCCGCCGTCACGTCGAAGATATCGTCGGCCTCGTCCGCTGCCGCTTGGGACGATCCCGACTGCTCCATCAGGCAGACCTGGTCCTCGAGCCGTTCCTCGACCGGGCCGACCAGCGCGCCGAGGGCGAACGCCAGCCCCGCGGGCACGGCGAGCGCCAGCACGCTGAGCATCGACTGCGGCAGCAGCGCGCCCCATCCTGGATAGAGCCCCGGCTGCCCGAGGACGTCGGCCGCCGCGAGCAACACCGCCGCGACCAGCAGGTAGGCGGCGAACGCAAGCAGCGAAGCCCCGGTCCACCCCAGATGGAGCGGAAATACCACGGCCGCGCAGATGTAGACCGGCAAGCCGAGAGCAAGGGTGGGTTCGCGAAAGATCCAGTGTTGCATCATGGGTGTGCCCTGCCGGCATCATACCCGCCGCCGTCTGGAAATGCCAACGGGTCGCGGCGAAAATGAGGCGTCCGGGTCCCGGTGTTCTTTCAGCCCCCCGCCCGGGTCAGCCGGTCCAGTTGATCCGCGCTCAGTTCCAGCGTCAGCGCTTCGAACTGGATATCGAGCTGCTCGGGCCGGCTGGCGCTGGCGATCGGTGCGGCAATGCCGGGCTGGCGCATGAGCCAGGCGAGCGCGATCGCACCGTGGCTGGCGCCGGTGTCGGCGGCGACGGCGTCGAGCACGGGAAGGACGGAGAGGCCCTTGTCGAAGAACCGCTCGATGCTCGAACCGCGGTTGTGGCGGCGCAGATCCTCGCGGGTGCGGTACTTGCCGGTCAGAAACCCGGCGGCGAGGCCGAACCACGGCAGCATGGCGATTCCCCGCTCGATGCAGAGCTGCTGGAGTTCGCGGGGATAAGAGTCGCGTTCGACCAGATTGTACTCGTTTTGCAGGATCGTGAACGGCGTCGTCCCATTGGAATGTGTGATATCACACATCGCTCGGAGGCGGTCGGCGCCGTAGTTCGACAGCCCGATCTCGTTTGACTGGCCGGATTTGACCAACGCGTCGAAGCCTTCCGCCACTTCCTGCAGCGGCGTTTCCGGTTCGTCGCGGTGCGCGTAGTAGAGGTCGACGTGCTCGCACTGCAGCCGCTCGAGCGATCGTTGCAGCTCCGCGTGCACTCGTTCCGGCGCCAGGTCGCCGGGCTTCCCGAACATGCCCGTCTTGGTGGCGATGCGCATTTCGGCGCGTACTCCCCGGCTTTTCAGCCACTTGCCGATCACCGTCTCGCTCTCGCCGCCGACGTGGCCGGGGACCCACACCGAGTAGCCCTGCGCGGTGTCGACCATGCGGCCGCCGTGTTCGTAGAATCGGTCGAGGATCGCGAAGCTGGCGTCCTCGTCCGCTGTGAAGCCGAACACGTTGCCGCCCAGGACGAGGGGGATCCCGGCGATGGAGGGATGATCAGCCACCGAACTTTTCCCGCACCGCGAGCAGCGCCATCGCCGCCTCGGCTGCGCCGGCGCCCTTGTCGAGCTGGGCCGGATCGGCCCGCACGACCGCCTGCGCCTCGTTCTCGACGGTGAGGATGCCGTTGCCCACGGCGATCCCGTCCATGGTCAGCGCCATGATCCCTCGCGCAGATTCTCCCGACACGATTTCAAAGTGATAGGTTTCACCCCTTATAACGACTCCAAGCGCGACGAAGCCGTCGTATTCGCCGCTCTCCGCCGCCGTGGCGATCGCACCTGGCAGCTCCAGTGCGCCGGGCACGGTCAGCTTGTCGACCGTGTGACCGGCCGCCTGGAGCGCGTTCTTCGCCCCTTCGATCAGCATGTCGTTGAGATGCTCGTAGAAGCGGGCTTCGACGATCAGGAAGCGGGCCATCGTTACTCCGGGATCGCGTTGGTCTGGGCGAGCGCGCCGCATTGGTACCGCGCGTCGTGAGTCACTTCCTTACCCGCCCACGTCGGGGGCACAAGCGCCGCCAGCGCCACTTCGTCGGCCGCTTCGGCCTCGACCAGCTCGAGCCCGGCGAGCTGGCCCTCGAAGACGTCGAGGCTCCAGCACCGGCCGGCGATCGCGAGATTGAAGCGGCGTTTCGTCATCACGCGGGCGGGGAGGGCGGCAAACACCGCATGCTCCCGCTCGGTCAGGTAGGCGGTAACGATCGGGCGCGCCTCCGGCCGGGCGGTGACGTATTTCCTGGTCAGCTTGAAGACCGTCCGGCCGCCGCGCGTCATGCGCCTCAGCCGCAGGCGCGTGCCCTCGATGTAGCGGTCCTCGGTCAGGATGACGTCGAGGCCGGTCAGCGCAGGGCTGGCGGCCGTGTCGACCAGCCAGCGGCGCTCGAACTCGAGGCGCGTGTATTTCGGCTCGGCGGCTTCGGTGTCGAGGCCGCGGTCGCGGATCACGCCGGTTCGATCGGCCGCTCGCCGACGATCGACAGGTCATATCCCTCGAGCCCGACGAGCGCGTGCCTGGTGTTGGTCAGCAGCACCATGTCGTGCACGCCGAGCTCGGCCAGGATCTGCGCGCCGACGCCGTAGTCGCGCTGCTCGGCCGGCGTGTCGCTGTCGTCGCCGGAGGATCTGGGTGCCGGCTGCTCCCGGCCGAGCCCGCGGATGGCGCTGCTGGCGTGGTCGGCGGCGGGGCGGTTGATGAGGACGACCACTCCCGCGCCTTCGGCGCCGATGATCCGCATCGCGCCCTCGAGCAGGCCCTGGCGCTCGGTGTCGCGGGCGAAGACGTCGTCAAACAGCGACAGCGCGTGCATGCGCACGAGGGTCGGCTTCTCTGGATCGATATGGCCCTTGACCAGTGCCAGGGTTTCGCCCTTGGTGGCCTTGTTCCAGAAGCTGATCGCGCGCCAGTCTCCGCCCCAGCGGCTTTGAAAACGACTTTCGGCACGTTTCTCGACGAGATGGTCGTGCTTCCTGCGATAGGCGATCAGGTCGCGGATGGTGCCGATCTTGAGGCCGTGCAGCCGGGCGAAGGCGATCAGGCCGTCGAGCCGCGCCATCGAGCCGTCCTCGGCCATGATCTCGCAGATCACCCCCGACGGGTTGAGCCCGGCGAGGCGGGAGATGTCGACCGCCGCTTCGGTATGCCCTGCGCGAACCAGCACACCGCCTTCGCGCGCGACCAGCGGGAACACGTGGCCGGGGCTGACGATGTCGTCGGGGCCCTTAGCCGCGTCGATCGCGACCGAGACGGTGCGGGCGCGGTCGGCGGCGCTGATCCCGGTGGTGACGCCTTCGCGCGCCTCGATCGAGGTGGTGAAGGCGGTTTGCATGCGAGTGCGGTTGGTACGGCTCATCGGCTGCAGGCCGAGCGCTTCGACGCGGCTCTGGGCCAGCGCCAGGCAGATCAGCCCGCGCCCATGCGTGGCCATGAAGTTGATCGCGTCGGGCGTCGCCATTTGCGCCGGAATGATCAGGTCGCCTTCGTTCTCGCGGTCTTCGTCGTCGATCAGCACGAACATCCGCCCGTTGCGCGCCTCGTCGATGATCGTCTCGATCGGCACGAGCACGGGCGTATCGTCGTTTGCGCTGAGAAAGCGCTCCAGCTTCCCCAGAGTGTCGGCGGTCGGATTCCAGCTATCCTCGGTGCATTCGCGCAAGGTATTGGCATGAAGTCCGGCCCCGCGCGCCAAGCCGGCGCGCGTCATCCGGCCGTTGTTGACCAGGTCGCGCACGCGTTCGATGATCGGCGTGTTCATTGCACAATGATATCACATCAAAATGTGATGACAAGCTAGCACATCACATTGGCGTCGCTTACCCCGCTGCCGCACAATTGATTCAACCTCATGGCAACGCAACAGTGCTGCGCGGACCTCACAATCGATTCGACCTGCTTCGCAGCCTTGCGCGCGGTTCGTCCGCGCCGCATGGAGCCCAGGTGACCGAACCGCTCCAGACCCGCGAAGACCTTCTCGATTCCTTCCGGTCGGCGATGCGGCACGTCGCGGCGACTGTCTATGCGGTCACCACCGGACACGGCGGAGGGCGGTACGGAATCCTCGCGACCGCTGTCAGTTCGTTGAGCTTCGAGCCGCCGTCGCTGCTGGTCTGCGTAAACCGCTCGGCTTCGCTCCACGCGCCGCTCGAACGCGCCGAAGTGTTTTGCGTCAACGTGCTCGGGCTCGGCAACCGCGACGTCGCCGAGCACTTCATGCAGCCCCCGCCGGCGGATCGATTCGCGGTCGGCGAGTGGGTGGAGGATCGCGGCGTGCCGGTCCTGGCGACCGCCCAGTCGAGCCTGATCTGCCGCCGCGCGCACTGCCACGAGTTCGGCACCCATTCGATCTTCATCGGCGAGCTGGTCGCCGCCAAGCACCGCGCCGACGCCGCGCCGCTGACCTATTACGACCGGCACTACATCGACATCAGCGCGGCGCCCGAGCGAGCGCCGGACTGATCAGTCGAACGGCGCGTCCCGACGCGACAGCAGGTGGCCCGGCCAGCTCGGCCCGCCGGCACCGAGGTAATCGGCGATCTCGCGTTCGAGCATGCGCGCGCGCGCCTCGGCTGTGGGATAGGTCGCGCTGAGGCGCAAGCCGCCGCCGGCGCGGCGTCCTAGCGCCGAGCGCCAGAATGCGGGCGCGATTCGCGGGTCGTATCCGGCATTGGCCAGCAGGTGCACCGAGATGCGGTCCGCCTCGACTTCGACCTGGCGGTTGAGCCGCTGGTTGCGCCCGAACTCGCCGAAAAAGCCTTTCTCCACACCCGCCGCCTCGAGCCGGCGACGGTGCTCGAGCACCAGATGGCCGAGCTCATGCGCGAAGATCGCGGCCAGTTCATGCTCGCTCGCCGCCAGCGCCAGCCCGTAGTTGACCTGGATGACCCGCCCGTCCGAGCGCGCATCGAGCGAATCGGCGGCGCGGATTTCCACCAGCGCGCGGCACCCCCTCGGCGCCACGATCGTCATCGTGCGTCGCTCGCCGCCGCGCACGAGCGCCAGGGCCACTTCGGGCCCGGCCTGCTCGGCGAGCGCCGCGAACGCGCTGTCGCGCAGCGGCGCTTCGCCGTCACGGACCATCGCCGCCGTCTCGAGCCCGCCGACCGCAGCCAGACCGTCGCGTCCCATGACCTCCGCCGCGGCGGCCGGCGAGCCCGGAACCACGGCTGCGACCGAGATGGCGCCGTTCGCGAACGCTTCTTCCGCGAGATCGGCGCGGTACTGATCGCGGCTGTGCAGGACCATTCCGGTCAGCGGCATGTCCTGCCGGCAAAGATGGACGTTTGCGCCGAGCATACGCTGGGCGACGGCCGCGAGACGCAGGTCCTGCTGGAGCAGACGATCGATTGCCGCGGGTTGCTGCGCTGCCGACTGTTGCCCGAATGCCATAGCGGCGAGCACGAGCGCGAGACGGAAGGAACGTTTCATTTGGCGAGCGATTAGTTGGGCCGGAAGATTAATGAAACCGCAAACTTTGCCCGCCAAATGCGCCGCATGACCGACGCTTACAGGCTTGGCATCAAGGGTTTAGGCCGGTATGGCACCTCCGTGCGGGGGGCAACCCGCCACGAACGACCCGGGGGGCGGGGACGTGGGTTGACCGAAGTGTTCGTCGTGCTAGTGGAACGGCGAAGTTGAATGGAAGGGCACTAAATGTTTGTTCGTAAAGCGATTATCGCTCTCGCCGCGGCGGGAATGATGCTGGGTTCGACAGCCGCTGCCGCCGCTCCCGTCGCGGTGGACGATGTTCGTGCTGCTTCTCCGGTCGCAGATGCCGAAGGGCTTCGTGGCGGCTGGGGCTGGATCCTCGCGCTGATTATCCTCGCCGGCGTGATCGGTGTCATCGCCGCCGATGGCGGTGACGAGCCCGCAAGCCCGTAAGAGGCTTGCCAACGCTACGATTTCGGGGCGGCGGGACACGGTTCCGCCGCCCTTTTCGCGTCCGACGGACGGATCAGCTCAGCAGCGACGGGTCCACTTCCGCCATCGTGCGCGCGCCGGCCATCGCCATGGTTCGGACGGTCTCGGCCCTCAGCAGTTCGAGCGCGCGGCTCACGCCCGCCTCGCCGGCCGCGGCCAGTCCGTAGAGCGGCGCCCGGCCGACCAGCACGGCATCCGCGCCGAGCGCCACGGCCTTGACCAGATCGCTGCCACGGCGAATGCCGCTGTCGAGAAACACCGTCATCGCGCCGCCTACCGCAGCCGCTATCTCTGGCAGCGCGTCGATCGTGGCGATGGACGAATCGAGCGCCCGCGCGCCGTGGTTGGAGACAACCACCCCGTCGGCGCCGAGGGCCAGGGCCTGTTCGGCATCCGCGGGGTGGAGGACGCCCTTGAGCACCAGCTTGCCCGGCCAGCGGTCGCGCAGCGCCTTCACGCCGTCCCAGTCGAGGTCGTCCTGCTTGAACAGCGCACCGGGTGGGGCGCCCTTGGTGATCCTGGCGCGAAGGCGGTCGGGCAGGTTCGCCTGGGTGGGAATGCCGCCGCCGAGCGCGTAGCGTCCGATCACTCCGGTGAGCCAGCGCGGATGCAGCAGCACATCGAGCGTATTGCGGGCATTGAGTTTGAAGGGCGTCCCGAAGCCGCTGCGATGGATGTATTCGCGGTTGGGCGGCACCGGCAGGTCGAGCGTGACGAACAGGGCCTCGCAGCCGAGCGCGTGAGCCTTGTCGACGACTGCGTAGGATAGCTGGCGGTCTTCCCAGAAGTAGAGCTGGAACCACAGCCGGCCGCCGGCGACCGCGATCTGTTCGAGGTCCATCGTGCTGGCGCTCGAGATCGTGAAGGGCACGCCGGCCGCCGCGGCGGCGCGGGCGAGGGCGAGGTCGCCCTGATACCACATCAGGCCTGCCGCGCCCGTCGGGGCGAGAGCCAGGGGAAAGGCGCTCGGCTTGCCGAAGATCGCCGTACGGGTGTCGATCGAGTCCACTCCGCGCAGGACGCGCGGACGAAAGCACACCCGCTCGAACGCTGCGCGGTTGCGCGTCATTCCGGCCTCGTCCTCGACGCCGCGCTCGAGATATTCCCACACGCCCAGCGGCAGCCGCCGCCGCGCCCGCTCGCGCAAGTCGGCAATGTTGTAGCAGCTGAGGTCGAAGCTCACTGGAGGCTCGCCTGCTTCGAAACGCGCCTTCGACCGAAGGCCTTCGGCCCTTCGCTCAATCTCTCCTCGGGATGAGCGGGAGCTATCCCATTTCCGCTCATCCTGAGGAGCGGCCGAGGAGCCGCCCTTCGGCTGGCTGCTCGCGGCAGCCGTTCAGGATAAACTGCGCCTTCGGCGCAGCGGCGTCTCGAAGCCGCGTATCGAGGGACCGGCAAGTCAGCCGCGTCCAAGGAACGGCAGGTCGATCTGCACGACCATGCCTTCATAGAAGTTGAGATGGTCGGGCAGGTCGCACATGTGCACGATCACCCCGGCGATATCCTCGGGCGAGGCGGCGAAGTCTTCGGGCAGCTCGACCGCGCCGGGCGCGATTTCGGTGGCGACGATACCGGGGTGGAAGATCGAGGCGGCGATGTTGAATTCGCGGCCGTCGATGGCGAGCGAACGGGTCAGCCCGTCGAGGCCCCACTTGCTGGCGGCATAGGCCGGACTGTTCTGGCGCGGCACCCGCGCCGAGATCGAGCCGATATTGAGAATCCGGCCGCGCTTGTGTTCCTTCATCACGCGGAACGCGGCGCGGCTGCACAGGAAGGCGGACGTGAGGTTGGTCTCGATCACCTGGCGCCAGGTCTCGAGGCTCATGTCGCAGACCGCGGTGCTGTCGGCGATGCCGGCGTTGTTGATCAGCACGTCGACCGTACCGAAGCGCGCAACCGCCTGGCCGAACAGGTTCTGCACCGCATCCTCGTCGGTGACGTCGGTGGCGACCGCGAGCGCCTCGCCGCCATCGGCCTCGATTCGCGCGACCAGATTGTCGAGTCGCTCGGCGCGGCGCGCGGCGAGCACCACTTTCGCGCCCTTGGCCGCGAACGCTAGCCCGCAAGCCTCCCCGATGCCCGAGCTGGCGCCGGTGACAACCACGACACGGTTCTGAAGTATGCTCACCCGAAATCCTCTCCGCCGGCTTCTCCCCGCGGGCTTAACCAAGCGCGCGCCGAAGCGAAACCGTCAAGTCGAGAGAGCGGCCAAGCCCCGAGACCCGCTTGGCGAAACGAATTTGTTCGGCCATGGTCGTCCCGTTCACCGGAGTCGCGAGGCTTCGGCCCCCGATGCGGGAGAGGATCCGGGCCTCGGCCCGGGTCGCCGAAGGAGCAACCGCCCCGGAATCTCTCAGGCAAAAGGACCGCATCGAGGGAATGGACACTCTGGAAAGCGGCCGGCGGTAGCGCCGTCCCACCGAAGGGGTAAGCGCGCGCCGCACGGCGCGTGCCCACGCTCTCAGGTTTCCCGACAGAGGGGGTGCCGGTGAAAATGCCCGCCGCGGGCATTGCCGGTCCATGTCGGGAATTGCTGCGATGGGCCAACAGGCCGAAACCGAACTTGCCGCCCTGCCGCTCGACGCCTGGCACCGGGCGCGGGGTGCGCGCATGGTGCCGTTCGCCGGCTACGCCATGCCCGTCCACTACTCTGGTCCGTCGGGGGGCATCGTCGCCGAGCACGAGTGGACCCGCCACCACGCCGCCTTGTTCGACGTGTCGCACATGGGGCAGCTGTTCGTTTCGGGCGAGGACGCGGAGGCGGCGCTGGAAGCGCTGCTGCCGATCGACCTCTCGACGCTCGAGCTGGGCGCGCTGCGCTACTCGCTGCTGCTGGACGACGACGGCGGGATCCTCGACGACCTGATCGTCGCGCGCTGGCGGCAGGGGTTCTTCATCGTCGTCAACGGCGCGACCAGGCATGCCGACATCGACCATATGCGCGAGCGCCTGCCGGGCGGGGTCGTCCTCGAACATTTCGAGGATCGCGCGCTGTTCGCGTTGCAAGGTCCCGCGGCGTTCGCGGCGCTCGATCGCCATACGAGCGGGCAATGGCCCCTCTCGGCGTTGACCTTCATGCGCGGCGGACCGTTCGAAGTCGGCGGCGTAGAGGCGTGGATCAGCCGCTCGGGCTATACCGGCGAGGACGGGTTCGAGATCTCGATCCCCGCGACCGAAGTCGAGCCGATCGCCGACTTGCTGTGCGCCGAGCCGGAAGTGCGGCCCGCAGGGCTGGGTGCTCGCGATTCGCTGCGGCTCGAAGCCGGGCTTCCGCTCTACGGGCACGATCTCGACACCGCGATCGATCCCGTCAGTGCCAGGCTGGCATGGGCCATCGCCAGGCGCCGCCGCGAGCAGGGCGGCTTCCCTGGATACGCGCGCATCGCCGCAGTACTCGCCGAAGGGCCCGCACGGCGCCGGGTCGGACTGTCGCTCGACGGCCGCCTGCCCGCCCGCGAAGGCGCGGCGGTGTTCGCCGGCGAGGCGGAAGTCGGCCGGGTAACCTCGGGCGGCTTCTCGCCCACGCTCGGTCACCCGATCGCCATGGCCTATGTGGATGCCGCTCATGCCGCGCCCGGTACCCCGCTCGCCATCGAAGTCCGCGGCCGCAGGCTCGACGCCGCGGTCGTGCCGCTGCCCTTCGTCCCCCATCGCTATCGCCGCCAAGGAGCCGCCACATGACCCGCTATTTCACCGCAGAGCACGAATGGATCGACGCCGACGGTGACACCGCCACCGTCGGCATCACCGATCACGCCCAGTCCCAGCTCGGCGACATCGTGTTCATCGAAGTACCCAAGCCGGGCGTCGTGCTCGCGAAGGGCGGGGAAGCCGCCGTGGTGGAATCGGTGAAAGCAGCGAGCGACGTCTATTCGCCGATCGGCGGCACCGTGACCGAAGGGAACACCGCGATCGAGGACGACCCCGCGCTGGTCAACGCCGACGCCGAGGGGGCGGGCTGGTTCTTCAAGCTGACCATCGCCGATACCGGCGAACTCGACGGCCTGATGGACGAAGCCGCCTATCGCGACTTCGTGGACTCCCTGGCCTGATTGACGGAACGGACGATGCGCTATCTCCCCCTGACCGACACCGACCGTTCGGCCATGCTCGAGGTGATCGGCGTCTCGTCGATCGAGGACCTGTTCACCGACGTGCCCGAAGCGGCGCGACGAAGCGGGCCGATCGCGGACCTGCCCGGCCACGCCAGCGAAATGGCGGTCGAGCGCCACATGGCGACTCTCGCGGCGAAAAACCTCGCCGCGGGCGCCGCGCCGTTCTTCCTCGGTGCGGGGGCCTATCGCCACCATGTGCCCGCAAGCGTCGATCACCTTATCCAGCGCGGCGAATTCCTCACCTCCTACACGCCGTACCAGCCGGAGATCGCGCAGGGCATGCTGCAGGTGCTGTTCGAGTTCCAGACCCAAGTCGCGGGGCTCTATGGGTGCGAAGTCGCCAATGCCTCGATGTACGACGGCTCGACCGCGTGCTGGGAAGCGGTCTCGATGGCGCGCCGCATTACGCGCAGGGACAAGGCCGTGCTCTCCTCCGGCCTCCATCCGCACTACGCGTCCGTCGTCCGGACCATGGCGCGCTTTACCGCGGACGAGGTGAGTTACGCCCTGCCGAGCCTCTCCCCCGAGACCGATCTCGAGACGCTCGCCGCCGCGATCGGCGAGGACACCAGCTGCGTCGTCGTCCAGTATCCCGACATTCTCGGCCGGATCGACGATCTCGCGCCGCTCGCCGAAGCCGCCCACGCCAGGGGCGCGCTGCTGGTGGTGGTCGTGACCGAGCCGGTGGCGCTGGGAGCAATGCGCAGTCCGGGCGAGATGGGCTCCGACATCGTCGTCGGCGAGGGCCAGGCGCTCGGTGTCGGGCTGCAGTTCGGCGGGCCCTATCTCGGGCTCTTCGCCACGCGCGAGAAATTCGTACGGCAGATGCCCGGCCGGCTGTGCGGCGAGACGGTCGATGCCGAAGGCAAGCGCGGCTTCGTCCTGACGCTCTCGACGCGCGAGCAGCATATCCGGCGCGAGAAGGCGACCAGCAACATCTGCACCAACTCCGGCCTGTGCGCGCTGGCCTTCTCTATCCACATGACGCTGCTCGGCGAGAAGGGCCTGCGCGCGCTGGCTCAGGTCAATCACGCCAATGCCTGCGCCGCCGCCGAGCGCCTGACCCGGGTGCCCGGCGTCGAGCTGGTGACGCCGCGCTTCTTCAACGAATTCACGCTCCGCCTGCCGTGCGAGACCCGCCCGGTCGTTCGCGCGCTCGCCGAGCGCGGCGTCCTTGCCGGCGTCTCGCTCGGCCGGCTCTATCCCGACGGCGAGGGGCGCGAGAACGGACTGGTCGTGGCGGTGACCGAAACGGTCACGCCGGAGGACGTCGAAGTCTATGCCTCCGCGATCGAGGAGGTGCTGGCATGACGATCAACCCGAGCGGCTGGCGCCCCGAGATGGGAGCGGCCGAGGCGGCCACATCCGCCACCTGGACCGGCAACCGGGCGCTGATGCTCGAAGAGCCGCTGATATTCGAGATCGCCGGCACCGACACGACGGGAGTGGATTTCGAACAGTTCCTCCCCGAGCTTGCTCGGGGAGGTGGCAGTCGCGAAGCGACTGGCGGAGGGGTATCGCCGCTTCACCCCTCCACCACCGCCTCAGGCAGTGGCCTCCCTCCCCGAGACAAGCTCGGCGAGGATCGCCTGGCAGGCCTGCAACGTAGCGCGCCCATCGGTCTTCCAGGCCTTTCGGAGCCCGAGGCGGTCCGCCACTACACCCGCCTGTCGCGGCAGAACTACGCGATCGACCTCGGCCTTTTTCCCCTCGGCTCGTGCACGATGAAGCACAATCCTCGGCTCAACGAGAAGGTGGCGCGGCTGCCCGGCTTTGCCGACCTCCACCCGCTCGCACCGGTAGACACCGTCCAGGGCGCGCTTGAGGTGATCCACCAGCTCGGCCACTGGCTGGTCATCCTCTGCGGCATGCATTCGGTCGCTATGAGCCCCAAAGCCGGAGCCCACGGCGAGCTGTGCGGCATCCTGGCGATCCGCGCCGCGCTGGAGGCGAAAGGGGAGGGACACCGCAAGACCATCCTCGTCCCCGAGAGCGCGCACGGCACCAACCCCGCCACCGCCGCTTTCGCGGGCTACACCGCGGGCACGATCGCGGTGACCCCCGACGGCCGCGTCGACCTCGCCGCGCTCGAGGCGCGGCTCGGGCCGGACGTGGCCGGGGTGATGATCACCAACCCCAACACCTGCGGCCTGTTCGAGCGCGACATGAAGGCGATCTCGGACGCGGTCCACGCGGCCGGCGGGTACGTCTACTGCGACGGCGCCAACTTCAACGCCATCGTGGGCCGGGTACGGCCGGGCGACCTCGGCGTCGATGCGATGCACATCAACCTGCACAAGACCTTCTCGACCCCGCACGGCGGCGGCGGACCGGGCAGTGGGCCGGTGGTCTTTTCGGAGGCGCTCTCTCCCTTTGCCCCGCTGCCGTTCGTCGAGAAGACGGCCGACGGCGCGTTCCGCCTGGTCGAGGAAGAGACGGTGGCGTACGGCCACAGCGACAGCTTCGGCCGCATGACCGCGTTCCACGGCCAGATGGGGATGTTCACCCGCGCGCTCGCCTACATCCTCAGCCACGGCGCGGACGGATTGCGGCAGGTCTCAGGCGATGCGGTGCTCAACGCCAACTACCTGCTGCGCCGGCTCGAGGACCTGCTCGACGCGCCCTTCGCGGCGTCGGGCCCGTGCATGCACGAGGCGCTGTTCAGCGACAAGGGATTCGCCGAGGGGATCTCTACGCTCGATGTGGCCAAGGCGCTGATCGACGAAGGGTTCCACCCGATGACGGTGTACTTTCCGCTCGTGGTTCATGGTGCGATGCTGGTCGAGCCGACCGAAACCGAGAGCAAGGCGACGCTCGATCAGTTTGTCGGTGCGATGCGGCACGTCGCCGAACGGGCGCGGGCAGGGGACGAAAGTCTCAGGTCGTGCCCCGTCGAGGCCCCGCGCCGCCGTCTGGACGAAACCAGGGCCGCTCGCCAGCCGCAGTTGGTTTGGCGGGATCGGGAGCTCAAATAGCCGACTCATCAGTACGGGAGCCGCGCTACCGGCGTTACAGCGTGCCCCGGTAATTGCGGGATCACGAAGGAGGAATGGTGGCGCACGAGGGCCCGAACCTAGGACTCACTGATTAAGAGGGATTTTGAGTCCGTATGCGTTCGCACCGGTCCATAAAGGTCCCGAGCTGGCCCATGGGGGGACGGCATGTCGTAGATGTGCTGGCGATAGCCGGACACCTCGCGCGCGTGTGACGCCTGACCCAAGCCATCATCGATGGCTCCCGGACGATCTTCCAGGCTTCAGAATCGTACGATCTATCGCCAGCGTCCGCTTTAAAGCCCAAGTTCCTTGAGCAGGACTTCGCGCAGCCGTATCGCCTTCGGGTCCGAAAGCTTGCGCGGATGCGGCAGGTCGACGGGGAAGATCTTCTGGATCGTCGTCGGGCGTGGCGACAGCACCAGGATGCGGTCGGCGAGGTAGATGGCTTCCTCGACATCGTGGGTGATCAACAGCACCGTGTGGCGTTCCTCGTCGAGGATGCGGCGCAGCTCGGTCTGCATCCTCAGGCTCATCAGCGCGTCGAGCGCCGAGAACGGCTCGTCCATGAACAGGATCTTGGGCTTGACCACCAAGGCGCGTGCCAACTCGACGCGCTTGAGCATCCCGCCCGACAGCTCGTGCGGGTAGGCCTTCTCGAATCCGGCCAGCCCGACCATGTCGATATAGCGGTGGGCGAGCTCCATCCGCTCGGGGCCGGCGCCGGCCAGGCCGAACACGACGTTGTCCTGCACGGTCAGCCACGGGAACGCCGAGCCGTGCTGCGAGATCATGATGCCGTTGCGGCTCGGTCCGGTCACCGCGGCGCCGTCGATCGTGATCCGCCCGGAGTCGGGGCGCTCGAAGCCGGCGATCACGTTCAGCAGGGTCGACTTGCCACAGCCCGACGGGCCGACGATGGCGACGAACTCGCCGTCGGCCACGTCGAAGCTGACACCCTTGACGACCTGGAGCTCACCGAAGCCCTTGTCGAGGTCGTCGACGACGATCTGCCTATCGGACATAACGCCACTTCACCGTGTTCATCTGCTCGAGCAGACGGGTCAGCCCGTCGAGCAGCAGCCCGATCACGCCGATGATAATCATGCTGGCGATGACGAGATCGTAGCGGTTGCCGGCGTTGCGTGAATCCATGATCAGGTAGCCGAGCCCTGAGTTGAGCGCGATCATCTCCGCGGCGACCACCACCAGCCACGCGACGCCGATGCCGATGCGCATGCCGACGATGATCTCCGGCAGCACCGCGGGGATCACCACACGGCGGAACAGCACCCAGCGCGACACGCCGAAGTTCGCCGCCGCCCGCAGGTAGCGCCGGTCGATCGTGCGCACGCCGACCGTGGTCTGCACCATCATCGGGAACACCGAGGAGATGAAGATCAGGAAGATCGGCGAGAAGTCGCCGACCCCGAACCACAGGATCGCGACGGGAATCCACGCGATCGGCGAGATCGGCCGCAGCATCTGGAACAGCGGGTTGAGCGTGTGGAACGCCGCCGAGACCCAGCCCATCCACAGCCCCAGCGGAACCGCGACCAGCAGGGCCAGGCCGAAGCCGATCTCGACGCGGAACAGCGAGGCTTCGATGTGATCCCACAAGGTGCCGTCCTGCGCGAGCGCCCAGGCCCCGGTGGCGACTTGCCCCGGGGTGGGGAAGATCGGGCTGTCGCTGCGCGCGACCACGATCCACCACACCGCGATCAAGAGCGCGATCAGCAGCACCGGGGGCACCACCCGTGCCAGCTTGCCTCCGATTACCCTCACGGTCTTCATGCCGCCCATCCGATCCCCGTCACCCCGTGCCCGTCAGGCTGCTCCAGCGCCAGCGGAACCTTTCCCAGCCCGGCGCGGGATGCGGCTCGACGATCACGTTGAGCTGCCCGTCGGCGTGCGCGCTGCACAGGAAGCTGTAGGTCGCCGCCTGCGCGAACGGCAGGCGGAACGTCTGGCCGGGCATGATCAGCGTCGGGCCGAACACGTGCGGCGCGTGGTCGGCGTTCTTCAGCGCCAGCACGTCGTTGACGCCGAGCCGGATCGTCTGCGGCAGGATCAGGAGCTCCTGTTCCCCCGCCAGGCGGCGCGCCGAGGTGCCGGGTGGGATCTCGAACAGCGCCTCGCGCGAGGCCGCTTCGACCGGCGCCAGCGTGGCCCAGCCGAGCCCGCCCGCAACGAGCAGCGCCAGCGCGATCAGAAGCGGGCGTCGCGGCATCGGCTACCCTTCCAGCAGCAGTTCGACATCGTGCGCGAAGTCGGCGGCGGCGTGCCCGAACGGCATCATCGCCCGCAGCCTGCCGGCAGGGTCGATCAGGAAGATGGAGGAGGTGTGGGCCATCGCATAGTGGGGGCCCGCCCCCTCCTTGGTGGCCGTGACGCCGTAGGCCGCGCGCACTTGCGCCAGCTCCTCCGGATCGCCCGTCGCGCCGATGAAGCTCGTATCGAACGCGGCCAGGTATTCCTCCATCTGCGCCGGCGTGTCGCGGCCCGGATCGACGGTGACGAAGATCACCTGCACTTGGTCCGCCGCTTCGCCGATGCTGCCGCGCGCCTGCGCCAGCGTCGAGAGCGTCGTTGGGCACACCGCCGCGCAATGGGTGAAGCCAAACGTCAGCAACACGACCTTGCCGCGGTGGTCCGCCAGCCTGACCTCGGACCCGTCGGCGCCGCGCAGGATAAAGCCGGGCGCGGCCCGTGGCGGCTCGTAGACGCCCGCCCGCATGACCTGGGCCCGCGCCGGCTCCGGCGCTGGCTCGCGCGTGAGAACCATCGCACCGGCGAGCAGCGCCGCCAATGCCAGGGGTGCGGCGACAAGGGCGACGCGGCGCATCATAGCGCGATCGACGCCGGCCGCGCGGCCAGCGCGAAGCTCTCGTCCACGTACTTCGCGAACTCGACCGGCCGCGACAGCGCGCCTGCCGCAACGGCCATCTCCATCAGCTCGTCGAACTCGCGCGGCACCATCCTGAGGTCGCCGTAAGTTACGCGGTCCTCCGGGTTGTCCATCACGAAGCGCAGAATCTCCGGGTCTTGGTTGAAGAAGCGGGGCCGGGCTGCGATCTCCACGGCCCGGTCGCGGTTCTCAGGCCGCGCGTCGAGCCAGCGGCCCGCCGACAGCACGTAGTTGACGAGGTTCTGCACCAGCGGCCGGCTTTTCTCGATCAGCTCCTCGCGCACCGTCAGCACGCAGCACATGTAGCGCGGCCACTCGTCGCGGGTCATGCGCAGCACCCGCGCATAGCCGCCCTTCTGCGCCGCCGCGCCGAACGGCTCGCCGGTGCAGTAGGCGTCGACCCCCTTGACGTAGAGCGCCGCCGGCATGTCCGCCGGGGCCATCTCGACGATCTCGACATCCGCCACCGTCATGTCCTCGAGGGCCAGCATCCGGCGCAGGAACAGGAAGTCGACCGCGAACCGGCTCGGGATCGCGATGCGCTTGCCGGCCAGGTCGCGGAACTGATGATAGGGCGAATCGGCATGGACCATGATCACAGCGCCCGAACGGTGCCCGATCGACACGATCTTCACTGGAATGTTCTGGTCCGCGAGGTCCATCACCATCGGCGCCAGCATGTAGGCCGCCTGGAGGTCGCCCGACATCAGCGATTCCTTCAGCTCGGGCCAGCCAGTGTAGCGGCTGAACCCGAACGCGAGGCTGGCCGCGTCGCGGGTGCCGAAGGGGTTGGCCGCCTCGTTGGCCGCGCAGGCGATCGGCAGCGTCAGGTTGCAGGTCACCGCAAGGCCGCCGACCGTGACCGGCTCGGCCGCCTCGCTCGGCGCAAGCAGCCGGCGCGCCGGCAGCGCCAGCGCCGCCAGCCCGCCCGCCGTGAGCGCCCCGCGCACCAGCCAGCGCCGGTTGACCTTGCGGCCAAGGCCCGGACCGGAGGGGTTCGAAGAAGGCCCGTTTCCCATCCCGACGTTAGCGCTACCAATCGCCGCAGGCCCACACAAGAGCGGCCGGCCGATCAATCCTGTTTCCCCGCATGGCAGAACTGCCTATAGCCCGGCGCGCACACTCGGGGAGGCAAGCCATGCGGCGCTTGGCATTGGTCGGGCTCATGCTGCTGACGCTAGCCGCTTGCGGGCAGGCGTCCCGCGTCGAGGTAACCGACGCTTGGACGCGCGACACCGTCGGCCGCACGGCGAGCGCCGCAGTGTTCATGACGATCACCTCACCGGGCACGGACCGGCTCATCTCCGCTTCGGCCCCCGTCGCGAACGAGACCGGCCTCATGACGATGGAAACCGGCGGCGGCGCGATGGCCATGGCCTACGTGGATGCCATCGACCTCCCGGCCGACACGCCGGTCAGCCTGAACCCCAGCGGCCTGCACGTCTGGCTCGAGGATCTAAAGCAGCCGTTCAGCGCCGGGCAGACCTTCTCGTTGGTCCTCGAGTTCGAGAAGGCCGGCGAGCAGCACGTCGAAGTCTCCGTGATCGCCCCCGCTGCCGCGCCGCCCATGGCCGGGATGGGAATGTAATGCGATTTCCCATATCTGTGCGAAGTCGAGCGGAAGCATTTTGACCAGCGCACACGGCCGCGCCACAAAGGGTCGGAAGAGGCACTGGTGGCCGTCGTGAACCACGTCCGTTTCTTGCGACGTGAAGCTGAGCCGCAGTGTTCGCATGGGACGCAAAGGGGTTGCGGCGCTCGGCATCATATCAGCCAGGAGGCCCACCGCTGCGTCCGCGCAAACGAAGAGGTTCGCGGCCTCCGCATGGCGTTTCTCATGTTTACCTAGCCAGACATCGTCACACAGCGCTGACGCCATGGACGATCATAATGCATCGAGATATCATTGAAATTATGGTGGACGCACTAGGGCTCGAACCTAGGACCCGCTGATTAAGAGTCAGCTGCTCTACCAACTGAGCTATGCGTCCGTGCGGTGGATTGCCGCGCCCCGCGAATCGCGGAGAGGCGCCCATATAGCGGTTGTCGCCGCGCTGAAAAGGGGGCGCGGGAACGGGGCCGTCAGCGGCGCCTAAGAAAGAGCGCTCGCCCCTCCTGCGCGGCGGCTCCAGCGGTCGACCATCATCAGCGTGCCGATGCAGATCATGTTGGTCATCATCGACGAGCCGCCGTGGCTCATGAACGGCAGCGGAATCCCGACCACCGGGGCCAGGCCCATCACCATCAGGAGGTTGATCGCGACGTAAAAGAAGATCGTCGCGGTCATGCCTCCGGCAAGCAGGCTGGAGAACCGGTCCGGCGCGCGCCGCGCGACGGTGAGGCCCCAGCGCAGGACGATGCCGAACACCAGCAGCACCAGCAAGCCGCCGACGAGGCCCCATTCCTCCGCCATCGTTGCGAACACGAAATCGGTATGCGGTTCGGGCAGGTAGTTGAGATGGCTCTGCGAACCCTCGCCGAAGCCCTTTCCGGTGAGCCCGCCGGAGCCGATCGCAATTTTCGACTGGGTGATATGATAACCCGTGCCGAGCGGGTCGCTTTCAGGATCGAGAAACGTGGCCACCCGCGCCCGCTGGTAATCGTGCAGGCCGAAGAAGAAGGCGACGGGCGCCGCGAGCGCCGCCGCTGCACCGCCGCACACAAACCACTTGGCCGGCAGCCCGGCGAGGAACATCACCACCGCTCCGCCGAAGGCGATCGCGAGCGAGGTGCCCAGATCGGGCTGCAGAAGCACCAGGCCGACCGGCATTCCGATCAGCACTCCGGCCGGAACTAGTGCACGCCAGCTGCTGGTCATGCCGGCCGGTAGCGAATGGTAGAAGCTCGCCAGAACCAGCACGATGCACGGCTTCATGAACTCGGACGGCTGGAGCTGCATGAAGCCCAGGTCGATCCAGCGCTGCGCGCCGCCCCCCATTACGCCGATCGCCTCGACGATCACCAGAAGGACCAGAATCGCGCCATAGGCGGGGTAGGCGGCGAGAAGGACAAGCTCGCGCGGGAATTGCCGTATGACCAGCGCCATTACCAGGAACACGCCGTAGCGCAGCAGGTGCGACGACGCGAACGGTTCGAACGAACCCCCGGCCGCTGAATAGAGCACCGCCGCACCGAAGCAGACCAGCAGCGTCAAGGGAACGAGGACCCGCCAGGGGATGCCGGCAAGCGGAGGGGGCAGGAACCCGGCGGTCATTGCCCTGGACTTCCGGTGGCGGCCGGCGACGGGGACGGGGCACGGGTGGGCCCTGGTCCCGACGTCACTGCCTGCTGGGTCGCCGCAGCCTCCGGCCCGGCCGGAGCGCGCGCCTCGGCGTCGACCAGCCGGTTGACCGTTGCGGAATCGGTCGGCGTTGGCGGCACCACGATCCCGGCCTGTGCGGCGTGGCGCACGTAATCGGCGGCGAGACGCTCTTGCGCCGTTCCGCCCCATTCCTTCTCCAACGCGTGCAGGACGTCGAGGCCCTTCTGAGGATCGAACAAGTAGGTCAGGACGTCACGTGCCACCGGGGCGGCGGCTCGCGACCCGCCCATTCCGTGCTCGATCACCACCGCCCCCGCGTAGCGCGGTCGGTCCACAGGGGCGAAGAATACGAACAGCCCGTGGTCGCGGAAACGTCGCGCCACGGCCGCCCCGCCGCGCCCTCCGGCAAGCCCGCGCACCTGGGCGGTGCCGGTCTTGCCGCCCATGAGAATGTCCGGAAAGGGCAGGCGGCTGCGGCCGGCGGTCCCCGCGCCGTTGACCACCTCCGACATCGCTTGCCGAATGATATCGAAGTTGGCCGGGTCGTAGGCGAAATTGGCCGGCGCCGGACCTTCGCCCGCGAGAAGCCGGGGGCGCACTCGCCGGCCGGACGCGAGGCAGGCGGACATCACCGCAAGCTGGAGGGGGTTCACGATCACATAGCCCTGGCCGATCACCGCGTTCAGCGAATCGGAGTGGCTCCAGTCCTGGTCGAAACGGCGCTGCTTCCAGGCGGCGTCCGGGATGGTTCCGTAGCTCTGGCTAAGCACGGGCAGCTCGAAGCGCTCTCCGAGCCCCAGTGAGCGCGCCATGGAGGCGATGATGTCGTATCCGTGGCGGTGGGCCATGGCGTAGAAATAGGTATTGCAGCTCCGGGCGATCGCCCGATGCATGTCCATTGGGCCGTGCCGCCCAAGACAGCGGAACACGCGGTTGCCGAGCCGGTACCCGCCGGGGCAGCTTATCGTCTCGCTCGGATCGACGCCCGCCTCCAGCAGCGCCATTCCGTTCATGGGCTTCAGCGTCGATCCAGGGGGATACAGGGCGCTCAGCACCTTGTTGCGCAACGGGACGCGTTCGTCCTGGCTAAGCATCTCGTATTCGAGCCGACCGATGCCGTCCGAAAAGCTGTTGGGATCGAAGCTTGGCATCGATGCCATGCAGAGCAGATCCCCGGTGAGGCAGTCCATCACGACCACCGACCCGGACTCGACGCCGAGCCTTCGCGCCGCATAATCCTGCAGGGGCCCATCGATCGTCAGCTGGATCGGGTTGCCCTGGACATCTTCCCGCATGTCCAGGTCGCGGACTATGCGACCGCTCGCCGTCACTTCCGACCGCCGCGCCCCTGGCAATCCGCGGAGAACCTGTTCGAACTGCTTCTCGAGCGCGTCCTTGCCGATGGTGAAGCCGGGAGTGAGCAAGAGCGGTATCGGTTCCTTCTCGTATTCCTCTCGGGAGGCCGCGCCCACATAGCCGATCAGGTGTCCCACGGCTGGCCCGGTCGGGTAGTAGCGGCTGAAACCGCGCTGCGGGATCACTCCGGGCAACTCGGGTAGTCGCACGCTGATCGCGGCGAACTGATCGTAGTTGAGACCGCTTGCCACCGGCACCGCCTGGAACCGTGGGGCAGCACTCAGCTTCTCGGCGAGGTCCGCGGTTTGATCGGATGAAAACTCCAGCAACTCGCTCAACACGGCAACCGTTCGTTCCGGATCCCGCAAGCGCTCGGGCAGAATGTCGACTCTGAAGTCGGCGCGATTGGACGCGAGGGGCGCGCCGTTGCGGTCGAGAATCCAGCCGCGCCGGGGCGGGATCAGGGTGAGGTTCACCCGGTTGCTCTCCGCCTCCATCTTGTACTTTTCGTTTTCGGCGACGGCGATGTAGCCCATGCGCGCGGCGAGCAGCAGCCCGACCCCGCCCTGGATGGCGCCGACCACGAAAGTGCGGCGGTCGAAGCTTTGCGCGAGCGAGCTGGAGGTGAACTTGTGTCGCATCCGGACAATCGTCAGCTTATGCGCCGGACGCGCATGAGCCGTAAACGGTCGAGCTGGGCGACGATGCGGGCTACGACGGGAAACAACACGACCGACAGGACTAGCTGCGGAACGATGACCCTCAGTTGCACGATGCCGGCCCCGGCCCCCGAAATCACCGCTGCGACGGGGAGATAGACGATCAGGATGGCCGCGGCGGTCAGCCAGTCGAGCCAAAAAGTGCGCCACGGGAAGCGGATCTCGAGCAGCTCGATCGCGATGAGCGTGAGCGAAAACAGCAGCACGCCGCTACCGAGCGGCTGACCCGAGTAGAGGTCGTCGAACAGCCCCAGCGGCAGGCCGGCCCATAGCGGCAGCAGGCCAGGCCGCAGCAACCGCCAGGCGAGGAGCATCATGAAGCCGAGCGGTGGCAGCACCGGCGCCGGTGCGATCACCGGAAGCCACGGTGTCAGCGAGCCGAGCATGATCGAAAGCCAGGGCAGTCCGTAAGCGAGGATCGGCGAGTGCGTGCGGTTGATCTTGCTCCCGAACGGATCGCGGCGGGCCTTGGGATGAAGCGTCTCCATCAGCCTTCCGGCACCTCACCCTCGGCGGTGGACGCGGGCGTTGAGGCCAACGCCTCCACCGCGGGACGCTGCCAGATCGGTTCCACGACAACGACGTCGGTTGCGGCGGGATTGCTCAGAAGCTGCGCGATCGCGCCGTCGCGGGTGATTTCCCGCGCCACAGCCACCGCGATGTTCGGCCGGAACAGGCCGCCGGCGCCCGAAGTCACGAACACATCGCCCGGCTTGATCGGGTTGATGCCGAGATTCACGAGCCGCAGTCTCAACGAACCGTCGGAGCGGCCTTCGGCGAAAGCCACCGTATTGTCGGTGGCCCGCCGCACCGGCACCATGCTCTCGCTGTCGGTAAGCAGAAGCACGCGCGAACTGCGCGCGCCGGTTTCGAGAACCCGGCCGACGAGCCCCGTCGGCGAGACCACCGGCATGCCCGGCGTCACACCGGCGCTGCGCCCTGCCGAAATATAGCCGATGCGGCGCATGCTCGACGAGGTCGAACCGATCAACCGCGCGACTGCGACCGGCTCGGTGTCGCCGAAGTCGAGGCCGAGGACCGCCTTCAGCCGAGCGTTCTCCTGGCGCAACGCCTCCGCCTCGGCGAGCCGAATCCGCGCAATTTCCACCTCGCGTTCGAGCTGTGCGTTGCGGCTGCCCGCCCGGTAATAGCCGGCGATCGCCTCGAAAAAGCTCTGGCTGCCGGTCCGGCCCGCTGCCCCTGCTTCGCCTGCGGGGGAAGCAACGTCCGCCGCCATCGCCCTCAGTCCGTTGAAAGTCTCGGGCCGGAGGAGCGAAATCGTCAGCAGCGCAACGCCGAACAGCGCGCCGAGGCCGGCCACGACGTATCCGGCGAAGAGCCCCATCTGGGCCTTCTTGTTGGTTCCGGTACGGCGGTGTGCCGGCGGCGCCATAACCGCCTGTCCCTTCTATTCGAGTATCGTCCTCACGCGGTCATCAGCACGCCGCGGTAGATCGGGTCTTCCATCGCCCGGCCAGTCCCCATCGCGACGCATGACAGCGGATCCTCGGCGATGCTGACGGGGAGGCCGGTTTCTTCCTTCAAGTGGTCGTCCAGTCCCTGGATGAGCGCGCCGCCGCCGGTCAGCACGATGCCCTGATCGACGATGTCGGCGGCGAGCTCGGGCGCGGTGTTCTCGAGCGCGATGCGCACGCCTTCGACGATCGCCCCGATCGGTTCGGAGAGCGCCTCGGCGATGTTGGCCTGGTTGATGGTGATTTCCTTGGGTACGCCGTTGACCAGGTCGCGGCCCTTGATCGTGATCTGGAGGCCCACGCCGTCCTCGGGCACGGTGGCGATGCCGTATTCCTTCTTGATGCGTTCGGCGGTGGATTCGCCGATCAGCAGGTTGTGATGGCGGCGGACGTAGGAGACGATCGCCTCGTCCATCTTGTCGCCACCGGTGCGCACCGAAGTCGTATAGGCAAGGCCGCGCAGACTGAGCACGGCGACCTCGGTGGTGCCGCCGCCGATGTCGACGACCATGCTGCCGACCGGCTCGGTCACCGGCATGTCGGCGCCGATCGCGGCGGCCATCGGTTCGAGAATGAGGAAGACTTCCGAAGCGCCGGCATTGCTCGCCGCGTCGCGGATCGCGCGCCGCTCGACCGAGGTCGAGCCCGAAGGCACGCAGATCACGATCTCCGGATAGCGAAACAGGCTCTTCTTGCCGTGAACCTTGCGAATGAAGTGCTTGATCATCTCCTCGGCGATCTCGATGTCGGCGATCACCCCGTCGCGCAGCGGACGGATCGCCTCGATATTGTCGGGGGTCTTGCCCATCATCATCTTGGCGTCTTCGCCGACCGCCTTGACCCGCTTGATGCCGTTGATCGTCTCGATCGCCACCACCGAGGGCTCGTTGAGCACGATCCCGCGGTCCTGGACGTAGACCAGCGTGTTCGCCGTGCCGAGGTCGATGGCCATGTTCTGGGCGCCGAACTTGAAGAACTTGGAGAAGAAGGAACTCATCGACAAATCCGTCTCTTACCGCTTGCGGGGGAGGGCGCGGACAGGCGGGCGGCGAGCGCCTGTCCGGATTGAGTGCTGCCACTAGCGAGAAGCGCGGGCAATGGCCAAAAATTTGTGTCGACAGGCATAGGGTTTTGCACCGATCGGCTCGAATTGCAGGCGCTTGGCCGCTAGGGTGCGCTCATGCCGACAATCCGCCGCCTTCCGGAGCCGCTGGTCAACCGCATCGCGGCGGGCGAAGTGGTCGAGCGGCCGGCCGCGGCGCTCAAGGAGCTGGTCGAGAACGCGATCGACGCCGGCTCGACACGGATCGCGGTAAAGATCGAGGACGGCGGCCTCGCGCGGATCGAGGTGACCGACGACGGCTGCGGCATGGCGGCCGACGAAATCGCGCTCGCACTGGAGCGGCACGCCACCTCGAAACTGCCCGACGAGGCGATCGAGCAGGTCTCCACGCTCGGTTTCAGAGGCGAGGCGCTGCCTTCGATAGCCAGCGTCGCGCGGCTGACGCTCGAAAGCCGCGTACGCGGCGCGGAGCAGGGCTGGAAACGCGTGGTCGATCATGGCGCGCTCCTGTCGGAGGGACCTGCCCCGCTGCCCCCCGGGACGCGCGTCCGGGTGGAGAACCTGTTCGCCAAGGTCCCGGCCCGGCGCAAGTTCCTGCGCTCGGCTCGCAGCGAATACGCCGCATGCCTCGACGTCGTGCGGCGGCTGGCAATGGCTCGGCCCGACATCGCCTTCACGCTCGACCACGGGGAGCGGCGGATCCTAGGCCTGCAGGGCGGGGAAGGGCTGGAAGCCCGCGTGGCACAGATCGTCGATCGCGCGCTCGCCGACAACGGTGTGGCGATCGATCTGCAGCGGGGGGCGGCGCGGCTGACCGGGATCGCGGGTCTGCCGACCTACAATCGCGGCGTCGCCGATCACCAATACCTGTTCGTCAACGGGCGCCCGGTGAAGGATCGGCTCCTCGCCGGCGCGGTGCGCGGGGCCTATGCCGGGATGCTCGCGCGCGACCGTCATGCCGTGCTCGCGCTGTTCCTCGAGCTGCCTTGCGAAGAAGTCGACGTCAACGTTCACCCGGCCAAGACCGAGGTCCGCTTCCGCGATGCGGCCGGGGTGCGCGGCTTCATCGTCTCGGGCCTGCGCCAGGCGCTCGCAACCGGCGACAAGCTCAGCGCGCAGGCGCCCGATGCCGCGGCGATGGGCCGCTGGCTAGTAGAACCCCCGCGTAACGAGCCCGCCGCCGCGCTACGTTCGATATTCACCGGGCGGGACTGGACCGGGCCTCAGGCCTCGGTGCGCGAAGCGGGTCATGTGGGGGGCGACCACGACGCCGGCGCGCTCGACGCGCCGCAGGGCCGCGCCGAGGTTGCCGACCCCATCCACGAGGACGCATCGGGCTTTCCGCTCGGCATCGCGCGAGGGCAAGTGGCGCAGACCTATATCGTCGCCGAGGCTGCCGACGGCCTGGTCATTGTCGACCAGCACGCCGCGCACGAACGGCTCGTGCTCGAGCGGCTGCGCGCGGGCGGGGCCGGGCACAAGGTCGCCGCGAGCCAGGCGCTACTGATGCCCGCAGTGGTCGAACTCGACGAACCGGCCTGCGACCGGCTCGAAGAGCAGGCCGGGGCATTCGCCGAACTGGGACTCGCGATCGAACGTTTCGGGCCCGGTGCGATGCTGGTACGAGCCGTTCCGGGTGCGCTCGCCAAGGCAGACCCCGAGGCGCTGCTGCGCGACTTGGCCGACGATCTCGCGCAGCACGGCGCAAGTCTGCTGCTCGGCGAGCGGATCGAGCATGTCCTCGCGACGATGGCATGCCACGGCTCCGTGCGCGCCGGGCGAACGCTGTCGGTGGCGGAAATGAACGCGCTGCTGCGCGAAATGGAGCGCACGCCACGTTCGGGGCAATGCAACCATGGCAGGCCGACGTGGGTTAAGCTATCGATGACCGACGTGGAAAGGCTGTTCGGGAGACATTGATGCGGAAGGCTTTCGCGCTGGCGGCGCTGCTGTTGGCCGGCTGCGGCGAGGAGCTTACGCCCGAGGAGCGGGCGGAGGCCGACGCGCGGGCGGTGGCGATGGTCGAGGCGGCCAACGACGTGATGCCTCCGCTGGACCCGGTCACTCCCGAGCCGATCCTGCTGCCCGACGTCGAGCGTTACGATCTTTACGGTCAGGCCTGCAATTACGCTCCCGGCACCAGCCTGGGCACCCGCGTGGTAGCGCGCGAGGCCGACGCGTTCATGAAGATCGACGGAGAGGTGGTGCGGCTCGCGGCCGACCCGGGCTCGCGCGAGCTGCCGATGCGCAGCCGTACGCTCTACAGCGGCAAGGAATACGCCCTGCGATTGCAAATCGCCGATGTCGACGAGGGCGAAGCTGCGCCAGGTGGTGCCACGAACTACGAAGGCTCGGTGCAGGTCCGCGACCGTCACGGACGAGTGGTGTACGAAGGAACCGGTCTCGCCCAATGCAAGGCCTGAGTGTTCACCGGAAGCTCGCTCTCATGCCCGCACGGTCCAGGTCGGGGACGATGCGATAGCGGGCGAGGAGGAGGCTGAAGAGTCCGAACACGAGCAGGCCGACCGCCACCGCCGTGTAGAGCGGCCCGTCGTCGGCCAGCGTAGCAACCGCTCCTCCGAGCGACCTGACCTCCTCGCTGCTTCCGAACCAGGCGGACCGCATGAGCGCCCAGCCGATCACAAGGAACACCACCGCGCGGGCGGCGTGGCCAATGCGGCCCAGCGTGATCACCGCCGCCGGGGCATCGCGCGATATCTCGCGTGCAAACTCGGCCGAAAGCGCGGACTTCCCCTGGAATACCGCAGCCGCCAGGAAGCCTAGCCCGATCACGCCGAGCGCGAGCGAACCGAATGGGAACGAGAGCAGCGTGTTCGCGGCCTCCTGGGTAGCCGTGTCCGATGCGGTCTCCTTGACGCCCTGCGCGAACTGGAACGCGGTCCAGGCCAGCGCGAGGTGGGCAATACCGCTCGCACCGTGGCCGACGCGCTGGGCGATACCCTTGCCGGCCGTGCCGAGATTCTCGATGTCGAACAGCAGCGAGGACAGACGGAACAGGGCGTATCCGAGCAGGCCCAGCGCCGCCGCGTAGAGGATTAGCGCGCCCAGCGGGGAATCCTGCAGCAGGTCGAAGGCCCCTTCGGGACCGCTTCCCTCTCGCTCCGCGGTGAGCGCCAGGAAGCCGATCAGGACATAGACGAGCCCTCGCGCGGCGAAGCCGAGGCGCACGAGCCAGCGGAATTTCTCGGACTTGTCGACCATTTGCGCTCCCTGCGAAACCTTGCAGCAGGGAACGGACCGAAGCCCTATTGGTGCCCGCGACTAGCGCACACGCTTGACGAACAGCTGGTTGTCGCGCCGCTCCAGCTTGAAGTGGTCGCCGGTGGCCCGCATCAGGTCGGACAGGCGCTTGTAGCCGTAGTTGCGCACGTCGAAGCTCGAACGGTTGCCGGCGATCTGGCCGACTTCCTGCAGCTTGGCATAGCCTTCTTCGTCGCGGCTGGCCGCTTTCCACGCGGCGCCGAGCAGGTCGATGAGCTCGCGGTCGACCTGCTGGGTTTCGTTCGTGGGCTGGCTTTCGTCGGAAGCTTCGGTGCGGATCAGCTGGTCGACGTCGATGTAGCGGGTACAGGCGGTCTTGAAAGCCTCGGGCGCCTTGGCGCTGCCGAAGCCGTAAACGAGCAGCCCGTCCTGCCTGAGGCGCGTGACCAGAGGCGTGAAATCGCTGTCCGAGCTCATGATCCCGAATCCATCGACCTTGCCGGCATAGAGCAAGTCGACTGCGTCGATCGTCATGGCCATGTCGGTGGCATTCTTGCCCTTGGTCAGATCGAACTGCTGCACCGGCTGCAGGCCGAACCGGTGCGTGATCTTGTCCCATTTGGACAGGCCCGGCTTGGTCCAGTTGCCGTAGGCTCGGCGGACGTTGACCTGCCCCAGCTCGGCCAGCACCGTCAGCACCGAGTCGATGCCCGAGTGGCTGGCGTTGTCCGCGTCGATCAGCAGGGCGATGTTCTTGAGCGGTTCGTCGGCCATAAGGCTCCTCATGCCGGCAGGAACTTGCCGGTCCTCTCGTCGAGCAGGCGCAACTCGCCGTCCGAAATGGCGAAGTAGGCGCCGCGCAGCATCAGGCTGCCGCGCTTTTCCTTTTCCTGGATGCAGGGAAAGGTCCGCAAGTTGGCAAGGCTGACCTTGACCGCAGCCTGCTCCATCGCGCGCTCGGCCTCGCGGCCCGTCGTGCCGAGCTGCTGGGCAATGGGCTCGCGGACGTCGTCGAGCATGTCGATCCAGTCGGCGATGAAGCCGCCCTGGCCGGGCTCCGTGCCGCGCAATTCCTGGGTCAGCGCGGCCTGACAGCCGCCGCACATGCCGTGGCCCATGACCACGATCTCGCGCACCCTCAGCACCTGGACCGCGAATTCGAGGGCCGCCGAGACGCCGTGATGGCCGGGTGTGGTCTCGAACGGCGGCACCAGCGCGGCGACGTTGCGCACGACGAATATCTCGCCCGGCCTCACGTCGAAGATCTGCGCCGGATCGACGCGGCTGTCCGAGCAGGCGATGACCATCACCCGCGGTTGCTGGCCTTCGCGCAGCTCCGCCCAGCGTTCGCGCTCCGGCTTCCAGCCCTGCTCGCGGAAGCGGCGATAGCCGTGCAGCAGCTCGGTCAATTCGGTAGTCGGCATGATCATGGCTAGGCCCATGCCTCTCGGCATTGCCAGTGACAAGCCACATCCCTAAGTGCGCTGCTGATGAACGACCTTTCCGCAGCCCCGAGGCCGGAACGCCAGCGCAAGCCCGACTGGATCCGGGTCAAGGCCCCCGTCAGCAAGGGTTTCCAGGAAACCCGCGCGCTGATGCGCCAGCTGAACCTGAACACCGTGTGCGAGGAAGCGGCCTGCCCCAACATCGGCGAGTGCTGGACCAAGAAGCACGCGACGGTGATGATCCTGGGCGATGTCTGCACCCGCGCCTGCACGTTCTGCAACGTCAAGACCGGCATGCCGCGCGCCGTCGATCCGCTCGAACCCGAGCACGTGGCGATCGCCGCGGCCAGGCTCGGCCTCGAACACATCGTTGTGACTTCGGTCGACCGCGACGACCTGCCGGACGGCGGGGCAGGGCAGTTCGTGAAGGTGATCGAAGCGCTGCGCCGCGCCACGCCTGCCACCACTATCGAGATCCTGACACCCGACTTCCGCGGCAAGATGCGGGCTGCCGTTGAGGCCATTTGTGCGGCAGGTCCGGACGTTTACAATCACAACCTCGAAACGGTGCCAAGACTTTACCCGACGATCCGCCCCGGGGCGCGCTACTACGCCTCCTTGCGCCTGCTCGAGGAGGTCAAGCGCCACGATCCGCTGATCTTCACCAAGTCGGGGATCATGCTCGGGCTCGGCGAGGAACGGCTCGAGGTTCACCAGGTGATGGACGACATGCGCTGCGCCGAGGTCGATTTCCTGACCATGGGGCAGTACCTGCAGCCGACCCCCAGGCACGCGAACGTGGCCGACTTCGTCACTCCGCAGGTGTTCGACGCCTTCGGCGCCGTCGCCCGGGCCAAGGGCTTCCTGCAGGTCGCATCGAGTCCGCTGACCCGCTCCAGCTACCACGCCGGCGACGACTTCGCGGAAATGAAAGCCGCGCGGGCCCTCCGCCAGGCTCAGGGTGAGCGGACGAAGGGCTGATGCCGGGAATCCGCGAATCCCGCACTCTGCCTTACAGCGCCGAGCAAATGTTCGACCTGGTGGCGGATGTCGCCCGTTATCCCGAATTCCTGCCGTGGGTCATCGCCACCCGCGTCAAATCGGACAGCGGCACGGAAATGGTCGCCGACATGCTGGTCGGCTTCAAGGCGCTGCGCGAGAAGTTCACCTCGCGCGTGATCAAGCAGCGGCCGCACCGGCTCGAGGTCATCTACATCGACGGGCCGATGAAGGATCTCGACAACGTGTGGCATTTCCGCCCGCTGCCAGATGGCGGCTGCGAGCTCGATTTCTGCGTCGATTTCACGTTCAAGAACATGATGTTCGAAATGCTGGCCGGCCAGTATTTCGACCGCGCCTTCCGCAAGATGGTGGCGGCGTTCGAAACGCGCGCCGGCGAGCTTTACGGCAACAGCAGCTCGAGCGCGCAGAGCGTGGCCTGAAGGCGCACGCCGGCGCGGTCCTGCGCTTCGAACAGCTTCGATTCCGCGTCGGGCCTGTCGCTGCCGCGCACGGCACGCGCGAACACCACAGTGCCGACCGGCTTGGCCGCGGTGCCTCCGTCGGGCCCGGCGATTCCGCTGATCGCAACCGCGACGTCCGCCTTGCTTCGTTCGAGCGCGCCCTGGGCCATCGCATAGACGCAGGCGACCGAGACCGCGCCGAACGCATCGAGTATGTCGTTCGCCACGCCGAGCCCATCGTGCTTGGCCTCGTTCGAATATGTCACGAAGCCTCGGTCGAACACCGCCGACGAGCCGGGAATCTCGGTAATCGCCGCCGCGACCAGGCCGCCGGTGCAGCTTTCCGCCACCGCGACCTTGCGTCCAAGCGCCTTGTTCTCCTCGACCACGCGGCGGGCGAGGGCGACCACTTCGTCGGGCAGCAACGATCGCGTCATGTCCGCGGCGCGGCGCAGACCGGCAACTCTTCGTGGTCGACGATGCCCGCTACGGCGCCGAGCAGCGAGCCGGCGATCTCGGGGTCGATGGGCGAGGCGATCTCGATCATGCGTTCGATCCTCCCGCAATGCTTGACGTCGATGTTGGGGGAAAGTTCCTGCACGATCAGGGCGTCGACCAGGGGCCGCACCGCCTCGTCCGGCAGGTCGGCGATCATGCTCAGGTTCTGCCGGGCAGGCCCGGTGCCGGACTTGCGGGCGAGGACCTTGAGCAGACCGGTCTTGGCGCGCGGCCAGGTCGCGTTCTGCCGCGCGGCGTAACGCGAGATCAGCGAATCCCCGCTGCGCGCCAGGTAGCCGCCGGACGACAGCCGCCCGTCGCAGCGCAGGCGAACGCTCTGCACCAGGCTGGGCAGGCTGTAGATCGCGATCGCGCTCACTTCGTTCTCGGTCAGGCAGGCCTGCTGCGCGCTCGCCGCGACCGGCTGCACCGCCAGCGCCGCGGCGGCAGCCGCCGCCAGTCTCGTCGATGCCCTCATTGCAATGTCCTTTCCAGCGGGATCAGCACGGCCACGGCCTGGGCTGCGATACCTTCGCCCCGGCCGGTGAAGCCGAGCCGCTCGGTGGTAGTCGCCTTCACATTAACCGCCTCTATCCCGACCCCGAGCAGCTCGGCGAGGCGGGCGCGCATGGCCTCGCGGTGCGGGCCGATCCGGGGTTCCTCGCATACGATGGTCAGATCGACATTGCCGACTTCGAGCCCCGCCGCGCGCGCCAGCCCGACCGCATGCGCGACGAACCGGCTCGACGGCGCGCCGCGCCATTGCGGATCGCTCGGCGGAAAATGCAGGCCGATATCGCCCGCGCCGGCCGCGCCCAGGACCGCATCGACGACCGCGTGAAGGGCGACATCGGCATCGCTGTGGCCGGCCAGGCCGCGGTCATGGTCGATCTTCACGCCGCACAGCCACAGCTCCTCGCCTTCGGCCAGGCGGTGGACGTCGAAGCCTGTGCCGACGCGGGGGGTGATGAGTGGCGTCATGAAGTCCTCCGCGAAAGTCAGCTTGCGCAGCCGCTCGTCGCCCTCGACCAGCGCGACGGCGAGGCCGGCCGATCGGGCCACCTGTGCGTCGTCGCCGGCTGCCGGCTGGCCCTTCCAGGCGCGGTGCGCGGCGAGTATGTCGGCGAAGCGAAAGGCCTGCGGGGTCTGCACCCGCCGCAGCGCCTCGCGATCGGCGCTGCCTGCCATCACGTCGCCTTCGGCAAGCGCGAGGCTGTCTACAACCGGGAGAACCGGAATCGCGCCGGGATGCTCCGCCAGCGCATCGAGCAGCCGCTCGATTACCACGGCGGGGCACGCCGGTCGCGCCGCGTCGTGTATCAGCACCATGCCGGGGGGGTCGCTTGACAGCGCCTCGAGACCGAGCGCCACCGAGGCCTGCCGGGTGGCCCCACCGGTCACCAGGCGGACCCCGGGCAGACCGCGCAGCGCCTCGGCGGCGACCTCGTGGCCGCCTTCGGGAACGGCCACTACGACCGGACCGGCACCCGCGGCGATCAGCGCCTCCGCCGAGTGACGCACGACAGGCTGGCCGCGCCACCGCGCGAACTGCTTCGGCACCGGCTGGCCCGCGCGCATCCCCTGACCTGCGGCGACGATCACCGCGGCGAACCTGATCTGTGAGGGGGCACCCATCGCGAGACACGCGGCTAGCGGGTTGCGGCACCCCTCGCAATCCACTATGCGCCTGCCCGATTTTTAGGCAATACTCTCGAACATGACCGCGTATCCATCCCCTCCGGCGCTCAGGCCGATCCAGATCGGCTCCGTGCGGATCGACTGCCCGGTGGTGCTCGCGCCGATGACCGGCGTGACCGACCGGCCGTTCCGCACGCTCGTGCGCCGCTACGGGTCGGGCCTGAACGTCACCGAGATGATCGCCAGCCCGGCGATGATCCGCGAGACGCGCCAGAGCCTGCAGAAGGCCGCATGGGACCCCAGCGAGGATCCGGTCTCGATGCAGCTGGCGGGGTGCTCTCCAGCGGAGATGGCCGAAGCCGCCAGGCTCAACGAGCAGCGCGGCGCGGCGATCATCGACATCAACATGGGCTGTCCGGTCAAGAAGGTGGTCAACGGCGACGCGGGCAGCGCGCTGATGCGCGACCTTCCGCTCGCCGCCGCGCTGATCGAAGCCACCGTCAAGGCCGTGTCGGTGCCGGTGACGGTCAAGATGCGGATGGGCTGGGACCATGCCAGCCTCAACGCCCCCGAGCTGGCCCACATCGCCGAGGATCTCGGCGCGAGGATGATCACGGTCCATGGCCGCACCCGCAACCAGATGTACAAGGGCGAGGCCGACTGGGCGTTCGTGCGCCGCGTCAAGGACGCGGTGTCGCTGCCGGTAATCGTCAACGGCGACATCTGCGGCATCGAGGATAGCGCGAAGGCGCTCGAGCAATCGGGGGCCGATGGCGTGATGATCGGCCGCGGGGCATACGGCAAGCCGTGGCTGCTGGGCCAGGTCATGCATTGGTGGCGCATCGGAGAAAGCCTGCCCGATCCCGACCTGGACGAGCAGTTCGCGGTGCTCGTCGAGCACTATCGCGCCATGCTCGAGCACTACGGCGTGGACGTCGGCACCAAGGTCGCGCGCAAGCATATCGGCTGGTACACCAAGGGACTGCCGGGATCGGCCGATTTCAGGAACCGCGTCAATTTCATCGACGATCCCATTGAGGTACTTGGTGAAATCGAACGATTCTACGAGCGTTTCCAGCGCCGGCTGGCGGCGTGAGCGAGCCCGTGGCGGGCGCGCCGGAGCCCCGCGAGCAGATCGCCGGCCTGACTTTCGCCCTGCTGCTGCTCAAACCCGACCTCAGCATCGACCAGATCAATCCCGCCGCCGAAAGCCTGATCGGCCGCAGCGCCCGCAAGCTGCTCGGCCGCAAGTTTCTCGATATCGTCAGCTTCGCCGAAAGCCGGATCGGCGAGCGGCTGCTCGGCGAGGAGGCGCAGACCGTCGCGCGCGGGGTGGTCATGCACGTCGACGGCCGCCCGCTGATCGTCAATCTCACGATCTCGCCGATGGCCGCGCACCCCGGCTGGCGCGTCGTGACGCTCTCGGATGCAGGGCAGGGCGAGCGCCTGGGCGATGACGAGCGCGCGCCGCTGCGCGGACCGGCCGTGCTGGCGCACGAGATCAAGAACCCGCTCGCCGCCATCCGCGGCGCCGCGCAGCTGATCGCGCGCAAGCTGGAGGAGGGCGATCGGCCCTTGACCCACCTCATCACCGACGAGGTCGACCGCATCGCCCAGCTGATCGACCGCATGCAGCGGCTCGGCCGCGAGCAGCCCGAACCGGTCGGGCCGATGAACCTTCACGCCGCGGTGCGCCGGGCCTGCGAGACGGTGAATGCCGCGTCGGGCGACGCGATTTCGCTGCGCGAGGAGTTCGATCCCTCGCTGCCGCCGGTGCTCGCCAACGAAGGCGCGCTGGTGCAGGTGCTGATCAACCTGATCGGCAATGCCCGCGACGCCTGCCAGGATGCGAAGGCGCCCGAAGTCGTGGTGCGCACGCGCTTCGTCAGCGGCCTGGCACGCAACGTCATGCGGCTCGGCCGGCCCGTCAAGCTGCCGATCGAGGTGCAGGTCAGCGACAACGGGCCCGGCGTCGATCCGGCCCTGCGCGAACACATCTTCGAGCCGTTCGTGTCGAGCAAGAAGAACGGGCAGGGCCTCGGCCTGGCACTGGTCAACAAGCTGGTGCGCGACATGGACGGCCGGATCGGCCACGAGCGCGACGAGGCCAGCGGATGGACGCACTTCCGCGTGCATCTGCCGGTGGCGAAGTAGGGAAGGGCGGGGGATGGCGAGGCGCGCATTGCTGGTCGAGGACGACGCGTCGATCGCCACGGTGATCACCGCCGCGCTCGAGGCCGAGGCGTTCACGGTCGACCGCTGCGACAGCATCGCGGGCCGCGACCGGCTGCTCGCCGAGGGCGGTTACGACGTCATGCTCACCGACGTGGTGCTGACCGACGGCGACGGTATTGCCTCGATAGGCGAAGTGCATCGCGCCCATCCGGACATGCCGGTGATCATCCTGTCGGCGCAGAACACGCTCGATACCGCGGTTCGCGCGACGGACACCGGGGCTTTCGAGTATTTTCCCAAGCCGTTCGATCTCGACGAGCTTGTGCGCGCGGCATGCCAGGCCGCCGACACCCGGGGCGGGGTGAGCGCGCAGGCCGAAGATGCGGGGGACGGACTGCCGCTGATCGGCCGCAGCCAGCCGATGCAGGACGTCTACCGGATGATCACCCGGGTCCTGCGCAATGACCTGACCGTGCTGGTGCTCGGCGAATCCGGCACCGGCAAGGAACTCGTCGCCGAGGCGATCCATCAGCTCGGCTCGCGCAAGGCGGGCCCGTTCGTGCCGGTCAACACCGCGGCGATCCCTCGCGAACTGATCGAAAGCGAGCTGTTCGGGCACGAGAAAGGCTCGTTCACCGGGGCGGTCGGGCGGCACATCGGCAAGTTCGAGCAGGCCCACGGCGGCACGCTGTTCCTCGACGAGATCGGAGACATGCCTCCCGAAGCCCAAACGCGGCTGCTGCGCGCGCTGCAGTCCGGCGCCATTCGCCGTGTCGGCGGGCGCGAGGAGATCGCCCTCGACGTGCGCATCGTCGCCGCCACCAACCGCGATCTCGCGCCGATGATCGCCGCCGGCAGCTTCCGCGAGGACCTGTTCTACCGGCTCAACGTCGTGCCGATCCACCTGCCGCCGCTGCGCGAGCGCAAGGGCGACGTCGAGCCGCTGGTGCGCCATTTCCTGCGCCAGGCCGCCACCGAGGGCCTGCCGCCGCGCGGTCTCTCGAAGGAGGCCGTCACGCTGCTGGAAGCCCAGCCGTGGCGGGGAAACGTGCGCGAGCTGCGCAATTTCGTGTTCCGCGCGGCCTTGCTGTCGCGCGAGGAGCGGATCGACGCCGCGACCGTACGCCAGCTCCTTGCCGAGCGGCCAGTGGCGGAGGCGGCTCCCGGGGGCGACTTCGCCGCGGGGCTCGATGGCTGGCTCGTCAAGTCGGCGCCGGCGCCCGGCACGCTTTACCACGCCGCGCTGGCGGCGTTCGAGAGGCCGCTGTTCGAGCATGCCCTGCGCGAGACGGGCGGCAATCAGCTGCGCGCCGCGCAACTGCTCGGCATCAACCGCAACACCTTGCGAAAGCGCCTCGACGACCTGCAAATCGATCCGGAGCGATTCAATCACCGGGGATAGTCGGAGCACTTCGCTCGAAAAGGCCTTGCAATGTTGCAACAGGGCCGTTGTAACAATGCAACGATGGCTTCCCTCCCCGGTCCCGAGCCACTAGCAGAGAGGCATCGCCGCAGCCCGCGCTGGTGGCGACGAGGACTGGTCGTCGCGAGGCGGGCCAACTTCTACCTGTGGCTCGAAATCGCCGCCGGCGTGGCGCTGGTCGTCATGCTGGCGAGCTCGTACCTGGCGCTGACGGGAGCCTCCGATCCGCGGCGCCTCATACCGTCAGGACAGGCTGCGGCGATGCTGGTCGGCACGCTGATACCGGCCATGGCGCTGGTGGTCCTGTTCGGCCGCCGCATGGCGATCCGCCGCGCCGGCGGCACGACGGCCCGGCTCCATGTCAACCTGGTGTTCTTCTTTTCGCTGGTCGCGGCGATCCCGACCCTGCTGGTGGCGATATTCGCCAGCATCCTGTTCCAGACCGGTGTCGCGTTCTGGAACTCTGAAAGCGCCCGCGGCCTGTTCGAAAACGCAAACGAGCTCGCCCGCGGGTATTACGATCAGAGCCAGGAGGACGTTCGGCTCGAGACGGCCGCGATGGTCGGAGATATCCGGGATTATCTCAGCCAGGGAACGATCACGAGCCCCGATTTCGACGATGGCTATGCCTATCAGATCGTCTATCGTCGCTTCAACGAAAGCGCGATCGTGCAGCAGCTGCCCGACGGTGAAATGCGGACGTTGGCGATCGTCGACCCGGAGGAGGACAGCTCCACGGAAGGGCGTATCTCGGCCGAAACCCTCGATCGGCTGCGGGCTGGAGAGGAGATCGTCGTCAACGCAACGGCGGCGCGAATCTCGGCCGTTGCGCCGATCGATCGCGAGCAGGGGATCTATCTATACGTCGCGCGGAATGCCGGCGGCTTCAATGCGCTCAGCCAGTGGGAAAGCGCCCAGAGCGTGCTGCGCGAATACGAAGTCGTCACCGAAAGGGCGCGGCGCCAGCAGCTGATCTTCAACCTGGCGCTGTTCGGAACATCGCTGACGCTGGTCGGCCTTGCCGTCTGGTTCGCGCTGCGCTTCGCGGACCGACAGGTGAAGCCGCTCGCCGAGCTCGTCACCGCGGCGCGCGAAGTCGGCGCCGGCAACTACGCGCTTCGCGTCGGCGGGCGCACCGGGCCCGACGAGATCGGCCTGCTCAACCGCGCCTTCAACCGCATGACCGAGCAGATCGAGCGGCAGACCGATGCGCTGATCGGCGCCAACCGGCAGCTGGCCGAACGGCGCGCGTTCATGGAAGCCGTGCTGCAATCGATCACCGCGGGGATCATTTCGGTCGACGACCAGGGCCAGGTCGCGCTGATGAACAACTCGGCGCAGGAACTGCTGCTCGACCGGTCCGGGCCCGCGCCGATCGGGCTCGAGCTCGGCAAGATCGCGCCGCAGATTGCCGCATTGCTGCGCAGCGGCGCAAGCAGCGGCGTCGTCCAGTACAACAAGGGCGGTGAACTCCAGACGCTGGCGGTCAAGATCGCCCCGGCCGCCGAAGGCCATGTGATCACCTTCGAGGACATCACCCGCCAGCTGGTCGACCAGCGGCAGGCCGCCTGGTCCGACGTCGCGCGCCGCATCGCCCACGAGATCAAGAACCCGCTCACCCCGATCCAGCTCGCCACGGAACGGCTCAAGCGCCGCTACCGCAAGCAGATCGTCGAGGACGGCGATCTGTTCGAGGAGCTGACCGGCACGATCATCCGCCAAGTCGGCGAATTGAGGAAGATGGTCGACGAGTTCTCGTCGTTCGCGCGCCTGCCCAAGCCGGTGTTCCGGAGCGAGGATGCGGTCGATCTCGTCCGTCAGGCCATGTTCCTGCAGGAAGTCGCGCATCCGGAGATCAACTACGCCTTCAGCGCCCTCGAGGAGGTGCCCGCCATCGAATGCGACAGGCACCAGTTCGGCCAGGCGATGACGAACGTGCTCAAGAACGCCGCCGAAGCGATCGAGGCCAGGCGCCGCGACGCCGAGGTCGACTATCGCGGCCTGATCGAAGTCGCGGTCGATACCGACGAGAACAACCTGACCGTCAGCGTGACCGACAACGGGGTCGGCCTTCCCCAGGGCGGCCAGCGCATCATGGAACCTTATGTGACGACGCGCGAGAAAGGCACCGGGCTCGGCCTCGCGATCGTCAAGAAGATCGTCGAGGAACACGGCGGCGAGATCAGCTTCGCGGCCGCGCCTGGCGGCGGCACGACGGCGATACTGCGCTTCGCCCGCGAGCCGGCCGCGCAGAGCAATGCCGCCGGCAGCGAGGCGGCCGAATGACCTACCTGGAGAACGGTTGATGGCGCTCGATATTCTCGTCGTGGACGACGAGCAGGACATTCGCGAGCTGGTTGCCGGTGTTCTTACCGACGAGGGCTACGAATGCCGGACCGCGGGCGACAGCGTCACCGCGCTCAAGCTGGTCGACGAACGGCGGCCCAGCCTGGTCCTGCTCGACGTATGGCTTCACGGCAGCCCGATGGACGGGCTCGAAGTGCTCGATGCAATCAAGGTGCGCGAGCCGCAGCTGCCGGTGATCATCTTCTCCGGTCACGGCAATATCGACACCGCCGTCTCGGCGATCGGCCGCGGCGCGGTCGATTTCATCGAGAAGCCGTTCGAAGCCGAGCGTCTGCTGCTGCTGGTCGAGCGCGCCACCGAGACCGAACGCCTGCGGCGCGAGAACGCGCGCCTGCGCGAAGGCGCCACGCTCGCCGACGAGTTCACCGGCAACTCGAGTTCGATCAATCAGGTGCGCGCCACGCTCAAGCGCGTCGCCAATACCGGCAGCCGGGTGCTGATCAGCGGCCCGGCAGGGTCCGGGAAGGAAGTGGCCGCGCGCCTGCTGCACGCCTGGAGCCCGCGCGCCGACAAGGCCTTCGTCACGGTCAATTCGGCGCGCATCACGCCCGAACGGTTCGAGCAGGAACTGTTCGGAGAGGAAGCCGACGGCAAGCTGGTCCGAGCCGGCCTGCTCGAGCTGGCCGATGGCGGGACGCTGTATTTCGACGAGATCGCCGACATGCCGCTCAGCACGCAAGCCCGGATCCTGCGGGTGCTCACCGAACAGAGCTTCGTCCGCGCGGGCGGCAACCGTCAGATCAGGGTTGACGTGCGGGTGGTATCGTCGACCGCGCGCAGCCTGGAGAAGGAGATCGACGAGAAGCGCTTCCGCGAAGACCTGTTCTACCGCCTCAACGTCGTGCCGGTAGGCGTGCCTTCGCTCGCCGCTCGCCGCGACGACATCCCGGTGCTCGCCGACCATTTCTTCACCCGCTACGCGCGCGAGCAGGGTCTGGCGGTGCCGGAAATCTCGCCCGAGACCCTCGCTGCGCTGCAGGCCTACGATTGGCCCGGAAACGTGCGCCAGCTGCGCAACGTGGTCGAGCGCACGGTAATCCTTGCGCCGCGGGACCGGATGGAGCGGATCGAGCCGGACATGCTGCCACCGGAGATCACAGGAAGTTCGGCCGAAAACGGAGCGGGAATTTCGTCCCTCATGGGCGTGCCCTTGCGCGAGGCACGCGAGAGCTTCGAACGCGAATATCTGCGTATCCAGATCCGGCGCTTCTCGGGCAATATCTCCAAGACCGCCGGTTTCATCGGCATGGAGCGGTCCGCGCTGCACCGGAAACTCAAGCTGCTCGGGATGAGCGAAAGGTCGGAGGATATCGGGACAGACTAGGTCCGGAACACGAGCCTTGTCGCGGGAACTTCACAATGAAGTGCGAATTTGCGCTACGACAGGGCCACGCCTAGATCGGCGAGAAAGATTCGGTGTTTCGCCCGAGGGTGGGCGCGGCGCCAGAATGCGGACCGCACAGCGGCCGCCAACAAGAAGGAGTCAGGTGAATGACCAAGGGAACCTTGAAGCCGCGGCTGCGACCCACGCCTGAGCCGGCGCCCGCAGCGGCCGCTCCCGCGCCGGCCTCCGGCAACGGCAAGCCGGCGAACCTCCAGGATCAGTTCCTCAACCTCTTGAGGCGCGAGAAGACTCCCGTGACGATGTTCCTCGTCAAGGGCGTCAAGCTCCAGGGGATCGTCACCTGGTTCGACAATTTCTCGATCCTGCTGCGCCGCGACGGCCAGTCGCAGCTCGTCTACAAGCACGCGATCTCGACCATCATGCCCAGCCTGCCGGTCGACGCCGCGCAGTTCGGCGCGAACGACGGCGCACGCAAGCAACGCCTGCTGCAGGACATCTTCCTGTCGCGGGTACGCGACGCAGAGGTCAACGTGACGATGTTCCTCGTCAACGGCGTCATGCTGCAGGGGCGGATCGCGGCTTACGATCTGTTCTGCATGCTGCTCGAACGCGAAGGCTTCGTGCAGCTCGCTTACAAGCATGCGGTTTCGACCATCCAGCCCGCCGCGCCCGTCGACCTGACCACCGATCTCGACGATGACGAAGGCGACAGCGGCTGACATTCGAGAGCGAAATCGAAGGCGGCGTTGCCCGCGGCGCGCGGGCGGTGGTCGTGTGCCCGGACATCCGGGCGCAGCGCCAGCAGGAAGACCCCGAGGTGCGGCTCGAGGAAGCGAAGGGCCTGGCGCTGGCGATCGGCATCGTGGTCGCGGAAGCGTTCGTCGTGCCGGTGCGCACGGTCCGGCCCGGCACGCTGTTCGGCGAAGGCCAGATCGAGCGGATCGCCACCGAATGCGAGCAGGAGCAGGCCGAGCTGGTGATCGTCGATGGTTCGCTTTCCGCAATCCAGCAGCGCAATCTCGAGGAGAAGCTGGGGCGCAAGGTGATCGACCGCACAGGGCTGATCCTCGAGATCTTCGGCGAGCGCGCGGCCACGGCCGAGGGCCGCCTGCAGGTCGAGCTGGCGCACCTCGACTACCAGCAGAGCCGCCTGGTGCGCAGCTGGACCCACCTCGAGCGCCAGCGCGGCGGTTTCGGCTTCCTCGGCGGCCCGGGCGAGACACAGATCGAAGCCGACCGCCGGATGATCCGCGCCCGCATGGGCAAGCTTCGCCGCGAGCTCGAACAGGTAAAGAAGACCCGAGGGCTGCATCGCGAGCGGCGGGGCAGGGCGCCATGGCCGGTGATCGCGCTGGTCGGCTACACCAACGCCGGCAAGTCGACGTTGTTCAACCGCATGACCGGGGCCGAAGTGATGGCCGAGGACATGCTTTTCGCGACGCTCGATCCGGCGATGCGGGCGGTGCGGCTGCCCGGCCTCGACAAAGCGATCCTGTCGGACACGGTCGGGTTCATATCGGATCTGCCGACGCAGCTCGTCGCCGCGTTCAGGGCGACGCTGGAGGAAGTGACCGCGGCGGACCTGATCGTCCACGTGCGCGACATGGCCAACCCCGACAACGCGATGCAGAAGCGCCAGGTGCTCGAAGTGCTCGGCGATCTCGGGATCGCGGAGGACGAGGGCGGGGAGACCCGTATCCCGATCCTCGAGGTCTGGAACAAGCTCGACCTGCTCGATCCGCGGCAGCGCGACGAACTCACCTCGGCGGCCGCGGACAATGGCGATGTCGTGGCGGTTTCGGCGCTCACCGGGGAAGGTTTGCACGGCCTCGAAGAGCGGATCGCCGAACGCCTCACCGTCGGTCACCGGCGCATGCGGATAGAGCTTTCGGCCGGAGACGGCGCGGGCGCGGCTTGGCTGCACAAGCACGGCGAGGTGCTCGACCACTGGATCGAGGGGGACCGCGCCTGCTACGAGGTGCGGATGGCGCCGAGCGACTTCGAGCGATTCCAGGCGCAGCGCGAGCGGGGCTGAGCCGCGTGGAGATCGAGACCGGCTACGAGACCGAGTTCGACTTTCCGGCCTGCGCCGCCGCGCCCGCAGGACCCTATCTGCTCGCCACGGTGCCCCGTTCCGGCAGCACTTACCTCAGCCACGTGTTGTGGCGCACCGGATGCCTCGGCGCGCCCCTCGAATACCTCAACTTCGATCCGGTCGGACCGTACGGATTCGCCAGCGCTTCGCCGGCGGAGCAACGGCGGCTGTGGGAGGCCGCGTTGCGCGGACGGACGTCGCCGAACGGCGTGTTCGGCCTGAAGGGCTTCCCCATCCAGTTCGAAGCGCTGCAGCGCGACAATCCCGCATTGCTGGCGCGGGTTTTGCGCGACCTCCTGCCTTCGCGGACGGCCAGCCGGGTGGTCCGCCTGCATCGTCGCGACCGCAGCGCGCACGCGATTTCGTACGCCCGGGCCATTCTCTCCGGCGTATGGCGCAAGGAACAGGAGCGGGGCGGGGTGAGCGAGCCCGAGTACTCGCCGGTCGCGGTTGAACGCGCCGAACGGCTTATCGCCGAACAGGAAGCTTCATGGGATGCGATGCTCGCGGACCTGAAGTTGACGCCCTTGACGCTTTGGTACGAGGATGTGGTCGAAAATCCCGGAAGCGCGGTGTCGATGGTCGCCGACTTCCTCGGCGTCGCGCTCGATCCTGCGGCCGCGGTGCGAATTCCCGAAGTCGCCCGCCAGTCGCAGCAGGGGCCCCGCGCGTGGGCCGAACGGCACGGGGGCGGCTAAGCGCCCGGCTTCCGCTTGACGCGCTGCCAGAGCGCCTCCTGCTCGTCGAGCGACAGAGCGGCAAAGCCGCCTTCCGCGAGCAGCTCCATCGCGCGATAGCGGCGCTCGAACTTGTCGTTGGCCGCGCGCAGTGCCTCTTCGGGCCTGATCCTGAAGGCCCGAACCAGGTTGACCGCGGCGAAGAGCAAATCTCCGGCTTCTTCCAAGCGCTTGTCGGGCGAAGCTTCGATCAGTTCCGCGACTTCTTCGGCGAGCTTGTCGGCAGGTCCTTGCGCATCCGGCCAGTCGAAACCGTCGCGAGCGGCTCGCTTCTGGAGCTTCTCGGCACGGAGCAGCGCAGGAAGCGCCCTCGCGACGCCGTCCATCGCGCTCGTCGCACCCTTCTGCATGCGCTCGGCGGCCTTGAGCGCTTCCCAGCGCTCGTCGCGCGCTTCGCCGGGAGCCTCGGCGCCGGCAAAGATGTGCGGGTGGCGCGCCTCGAGCTTGTCCGAGATGGAGCGGGCGACGTCGTCGAAGGCGAACTGGCCGGACTCCTCGGCGATGCGGGCCTGGAAGATGACCTGGAACAGGAGGTCGCCGAGCTCGTCGCGGATCTCGGCAATGTCGCCGCGCGCGACGGCGTCGGCGACTTCGTAGGCTTCTTCGATGGTGTGCGGGACGATCGTCTCGAACCGTTGCGCGCGGTCCCATTCGCATCCGAGTTCCGGATCGCGGAGGGCGGCCATGATCCGGAGGAGGCGGTCGAGCTGCTGGGTCATATAGAGATGATAATATATATTATGTTAAATATATGCGGGGTGCCAAGGAGGTCCCTCACGGCGAAACCGCCGAGAACACGGCGGCGACCAGCAGGAAAATCGAGATCCATGCAAGCGCCAGAACCACCGTCTTCTTCGCCCCGATGCGGTGCGCACGATATGACCCGAGCGCCAGTACGAGCCACCCGGCAAGCGCGACGAGCGAAACCCACGGGTTCAAGCAACGAGCTCCATGCCATCGAAACCGACCAGGACGCCGGCCGGCACCTCGGCAGACAAGGTCGCATAATCCATGCTCTTGTCGAGATGCGTCAGCACCGTCGCACGCGCCCGCGAGCGCGCGGCGAGATCGAGCGCCAGCGCCAGGCCCGCATGCGTCGGATGCGGTTCGCGCCGCAGGCAATCGGTCACGAGGATGTCGACGCCGCTGAATAGCGCCACCATGCCATCTGAAACATCGCTGAAGTCCGTCGCATATCCTATTGATTTACCGTCAGCTTCGAAGCGAAATCCCGTGCTCATGGTCGGCCCGTGAGGCATTTCGACCGAATCTATCGCGAAGCCGGCGTGGATCTTGACCAGGTCGAGCGTCTCGAGCTTGACGATCGTCGGATAGCCGTAGCGGCCCGAAAACACGTAGCTGAAGCGCTGGCGCAAGCTGCGCGCGGTAACCTCGGAAGCGAACCCCGGCAGCGGTGCGGTGCGGTCGAAGCGCATGGGTCGCAAGTCGTCGATCCCGTGGCAATGGTCGGCATGGTCGTGGGTCCAGAACACCGCGTCGACCTTGTCGATGTCGTTGGCGAGGAGTTGCTGGCGCAGGTCGGTCGAGGTATCGACGAGCAGCCGGGCGCCTTCGTCGCTCTCCACTATGATCGACACCCGAGTGCGCCGGTTCCTGGGTTCGTTCGGGTCGCATTCGCCCCAGTCGTTGCCGATGCGCGGCACACCGGTGGAGGTTCCGGAACCGAGCACCCGCAGCTTCACGGCATGGCCTTTCGACCTTGCTCGGGACGGGCCTTGTCGAACAGCGCGTAGAAGTTGCGGGTCGTGCTCGCGGCAAGAGTCTCGATGCTCTCGCCGCGAAGTTCAGCCACGAACGCCGCGGTGTCGCGCACGAAAGCGGGCTCGCAGGGTCTGCCGCGGTGCGGCACTGGCGCGAGAAACGGGCTGTCGGTCTCGACCAGCAGGCGGTCTTCGGGAATCTCGCTGGCGAACGCCTGCAGGTCCCGCGCGTTCTTGAAAGTGACGATGCCGGAGATCGAAATCGTCAGCCCCAGCTCGAGCACCCTGCGTCCGAACGCGGCCGTGGCCGTGAAGCAGTGGATCAGCGCCGGGAACGCACCCTTCTCCATCTCCTCGGTGAGGATCGCCGCGGTGTCGTCGTCGGCATCGCGGGTATGGATGATCAGCGGCAGCCGCGTCTTGCGGGCCGCGGCGATGTGCGTGCGGAACAGATCGCGCTGCACCGCACGACCGGACCGGTCGTAGTAGTAGTCGAGCCCGCTCTCCCCGATCGCGATGACCCGCGGATGCGCGGCCGCCTCCAGCAGCGCCGCCTCGCCGAGATCGGCATGCTGTTCAGCCTCGTGCGGATGGATACCGATGCTCGCCCAGACGTCGGGCTCACGCTCGGCCGTGGCGACCACGTGGGCCCATTCGCTCCGGCGGGTCGAGATGTTGAGGAACGCGCCCACCCCCGCCCGCCGGGCGCGATCGAGCGCCGCGCCCTGGTCTTCGACGAGGCCGTCGTAGTTGAGGTGGCAGTGGCTATCGACCAGCATCATGCCGCGGCCTCCTCGCCCAGCTCCAGGCGCGGGAACAGGCCCTGCGGCTGCTCGATCCGGTAATGAGCCTCCGCCAGCGGGGAATACCAGGTCGAGCGGATGCCTTCGATGGTGCGCAGGCTCTCAGGCACCCCCATCGACTCGAGCAGCTTGCGCATCGATTCGGGCATCACGGGGCTGACCGCGACGGCCAGCTCGGCAATCACGATGTAGAGAGTGGCCAGCACGGTCCGCATCCGCTCGAAATCGGTCTTCTTCAGCACCCACGGTGCCTGGGTGTCGACATAGGAGTTGCAGGCGAACACCGCGCCCATCCAGCTTTCCAGGGCCTGCGCGAACGCCAACTGTTCGAACGCAGCGGGCATTTCGGTGCCGATCACGCGGTCGATCAGCGCGAACAGCGCCAGATCGTCCTCGGTCTGCTTGAGGATCGGAGGCACGACGCCGTCGCAATTCTTGTAGATCAGCGACAAGGTCCGCTGGGCAAGGTTGCCGAAGCTGTTGGCGAGCTCGGCGTTGTTGCGGCTGACGATCGCCTCGGGAGACCAGCCCCCGTCCTGCCCGAAGGTGAATTCGCGCAGCAGGAAGTAGCGCAGCGGATCGACGCCGAAGCGCTCGGCCAGCTCGCGCGGATCGGTGACGTTGCCCAGCGATTTCGATTCCTTCTGCCCGCGATTGAGCAGGAAGCCGTGGGCGTAGACCGCCTTTGGCACAGGTAGCCCGGCGCTCATCAGGAACGCGGGCCAATAGACCGCATGGAAGCGAACGATGTCCTTTCCAATCAGGTGCAGATCGGCGGGCCAGAACTTGCGGAATTCGGCCGTGTCGTCGGGATAACCCAGCCCGGTCAGATAGTTGGTGAGCGCGTCCACCCACACGTACATCACGTGATCCTCGGCGCCCGGCACTTTCACGCCCCAGTCGAAACTGGTTCGGCTGATCGAAAGATCGCGCAGCCCGCCTTCGACGAACCGCATCACCTCGTTCCGGCGCGTCTCCGGCCGAACGAATCCGGGGTTGTCGCGGTACAGCGACAACAGCGGCTCCTGGTATTTCGACAGGCGGAAGAACCAGCTTTCCTCGACGGTCCATTCGACCGGCGTGCCCTGCGGAGATAGCTTTTCGCCCCCTTCCCCTGCGGCCAGTTCGCTTTCGTCGTAGTAGGCTTCGTCGCGAACCGAGTACCAGCCTTCGTAGCGGTCGAGATAGAGATCGCCGTTCGCCTCCATCGCCTGCCAGATCGCCCGGCTTGCGCGGTGGTGAGCTTCTTCGCTTGTTCGAATGAAGCGATCATACGAGATATTCAGTTTGTCATCCAATTCACGGAAATGGTTGGACATCTGATCGGCTAGTTCGCGCGGCTCGATACCCAGCTCGCGCGCCTTCTGAGCCATCTTCAGCCCATGCTCATCCGTTCCGGTCTGGAAGCGCACCTCTCGCCCGCGCAGGCGGTGAAAGCGCGCCAGCGCATCGGCCGCAACGGCTTCGTAGGCATGGCCGATGTGCGGCCGGCCGTTGGGATAGTTGATTGCGGTCGTAAGATAGAAGGGCTCAGCCATGCAGCCGCTCACTAGGAGCGGCTAGCGAGGCGAGCAAGGTGCCGATTTCCATCACCAGCAGCCCGGCATCGAAATTGTAGGTCGGCGCCTGCGCGCCGAGCCGGACGAGGTCGGCGTGCGTTTCGGTGAGCGCCGCGATCGTGCTGCGCGAGGCGGTCTCCATGCGACCGGCGGCGACGCCGCGCGCGAGGTCGACCGCGGCCAGCTGGCGCTTGCGGTCGGGCCGCGCGCCCATCGCTTCTGCGAGCCTGCCGCGGCGCTTGAAATCGGGATCGCCGCTCTCCGCGATCTCGCGCATCAGCCTGTGCGCCTCGCCGAGGTCGAGCTCAACGAAATCGAGCGCCGCCCCGGGTGAGCCTCCCGCCGCGGCGATCGCCGCCTCGCGCGTCGCCGCATCGGCCTTCGGCGCCTCGCGGCGCAGGATCGCGTCGATTTCCGCGGCGTCGATGCGCGGGAACTGCAGGATGCGGCAGCGCGAGCGGACCGTCGGCAGCAGCCGCCCCGGCCGGTGCGTGACGAGGAAGAAGAAGGTCCCGGCAGGCGGCTCCTCGAGGCTCTTGAGCAGCGCGTTGGCGGCGCCCTTCTCGAGATCGTCCGCCGGATCTATCACGATGGCGCGCCGGCTGCCGAGCGTCGGCCGCGTGGTCAGCCGTTGCTGCATCGCCCTCACCTGATCGACCGCGATGTTGCGCTTGAGCTGGTAAGGCTTGCCTTCGTCGCGCTTCTTCTCGTCCTCCGCGCTCGCCGGCAGCGGTTCGAGCACGACGATGTCCGGGTGAGCGCCCTTGGGCTGCGGCACGGCCTGCTCGGCAACCAACTCGCGTGCGGCCTCGATCGCGAAGGCGGCCTTGCCCACTCCGCGCTTGCCGGCGAGAATCCAGCCGTGGTGAAGGCGCCTGCCGGCGAGCGCGGCGCGCCACTCGCGCCAGGGCTCGTCGTGGCCCGACAGGGTCATGGGCGCCCGTCCGGCAACGGGGCGAGCGCTGCGAGGATGCGGCCATGCGTCTCCTCGATGGCCCCCATTCCGTCGATTCGCACGAACCGGGCCGGCTCCGACTCCGCCAAGCGCGCGAAAGCGGCCGCGACATCGGCATGATAAGCGGCATCTCTGCCGCCGATCGCGTCGCTTTCGCCACCGTCGCGCCGGGCAAGGCGGCGAGCGATCTGATCGGGCGCCGCTTCGAGGAGAAAGGTCACGTCGGGCAACAGGCCGCGCGATCCTATACGGTGCAACTCGAGAATCTCGGCATCCGGGACCCCGCCGCCGCCGCCCTGGTAGGCTCGCGAGGAATCGATGAAACGATCGCTGATGACCCAGCTGCCGGCCTCGAGCGCAGGCCGGATCGCCTGCGCGACGTGGTCGGCTCGCGCCGCGGCGAACAGCAGCGCCTCGGCCTCCGCCGGCCAGCCCCGGCCCGGCGGGTCGAGCAGGAGTGCGCGGATCGCTTCGGCGCCGGGAGTGCCGCCCGGTTCGCGGGTGAGCAGCGCTTCGATGCCACGCGTCCGCAACGCGTCGGCGAGCAGGCAGGCCTGGGTCGACTTGCCGGCCCCCTCCCCTCCCTCGAAGACGATGAACCGGCCCCGCGTCATGTCACCAGCCCGGCGATTCCATTGACCAGGCGGCGCAGTGCATTTGCCTCGGGCACGGTCTCGGCCGCGACCAACGGCACGTCGTGCGGCGTCTGCCCGGGAATCGACACGCGCAGCACCGCAACCTGCCGGCCCTTCTCGACCGGCGCTTCGATCGGCCCGCGATAGCGCACCGTCAGCGTCACTCTCTCGCGCCCGCCCGGCGGCACGCTGGCCAGGACCGGGCCGGCAGTTTCGAGCGGAACGCTTCCGCGCGCGCCGTTCTGCACGCGCGCTTCGCCGACGCGCGTCTCACCGGCGAGGAGCGTGCGGGTTTCGAACGCATCGAAGCCCCAGCGCATCAGATCGCGCGCCGTCTTGTTGCGGATCGAACCGCTCGGCGCACCGGCGATCACCATCACCAGCCGGCGCCCGTTCCGTTCCGCGGAGCCAAGGAAGTTGTATCCCGATTCCCGGGTGAACCCGGTCTTCATCCCGTCCGCACCGTCGACCACGCCGGTGATCGGATCGTGGTTGTTCTGCGCGATGTTGCGGTAGCTGAGCCCGCGATGCCCGAAATAGCGGCGGTACAGCCCCGGAAATCGCGTGGTAATCGCTTCGGCCAGGACCGCGAGGTCTCGCGCGCTGGTGTAGGTTCGGCCTTCGTCCGGCCAGCCGTTCGGAGTGCCTAAATGGGTGTCGCGCATACCGAGCTCGGCGGCGTTGGCGTTCATCAGCTCGAGCCATGCCGCCTGCGAACCGACCGCGATATTGCCCAGCATCACCGCGCCGTCGTTGGCCGAAACCGTGGTCACGCCGAGCAGCAGCTGGCCGACCGTGAGTCGATCGCCGGCCTTGAGGAACATCGAAGAACCCTCGCCGGACCACATCTCGGCGACTTCCCGGCTTACCTCGACGAGCATGCCGGTCGAGAGGTGACCTTCCTCGATCAACCGGAATGCGGTGTAGGCGGTCATCACCTTTGTGACCGAAGCGGGCACGAAGCGCCGATCGGCGTCGCGCGCGAACAGCGTCTGCCCGCTCGAAAGATCGACCAGCAGGACGACCGGGATCTCGGGCGCCACGGGCGCGGCTCGGCCGGACGCCAGGCCAGCTTCGGCGGGTTCGTCGATCGGCCGTGCGGGCGCTGCTGCCAGCAAGGCCGCCGCCAGGCCGAGGCCTGCTATCTTAAAGGTCTTCAAGCTCGCTCCCACCGCCGGAGCGGCCCTTCGACAAGCTCAGGACTGCCGGCGCGATCAGCCGTTGGTCAGGATTCGTGCGTCGGTATAGCCCGCCGCGCGCACCTTGGCGAGCGACGCCTCGGCCTCTCCCCGGGTTGCGAACGGACCCGTGCGGACGCGGAAATAGCGGCCCGACTGCGTGACTTCTCCCTCGAGCGTGCGCGCCGCTCGCTCGGCGCGATCCGCCGTGGAGAACGCCGCCGCCTGGACGACGAACGCGCCGTCGCTGGGCGTGGGACGGCTCGCCGGTGCGAACGCGGGCGCCGCGGCAGCGACGTCGACCGGAGCTGCGCCGCCAGATTCGAGCGGGGGTAGCAGCGGCGCCGGGACAGCGCCTGTCGAACGCGCTGTCGCCGCCACGGCGGCCGTCACTGGCGGCGGCGGGACTGACGGTACCGCCGGTTCGGTCGCGGCGCTGCGGACCGGCGGCGTAGCCTGACCGGGGAGCTTGCGCTTCAGCACTTCGACCAGCGACATCGGCGTGTCCATGCGCGGCTCGGCCGGCGCCCCGGCGCGCAGCAGCGCGCGCTGCTCTTCCGGCGGATTGACACGCCTCACCCGAACAGGCGTTCCCACACCCGCATCGAGCTGAGCGAGCGCGCCGGGCGACAGCGCCAGCAACTCGTTCGAATTCATGGGCCCGCGACGTTCCAGGCGGACGAGAATCGTTCGACCCGTTTCGAGCGACGTCACCTCGACATAGCTCGGCAGCGGCAGGGTGTGGTGCGACCCCGTGACCCCGCCTCCCCCGGTGCTGTCCGCCGCGAGGTATCCGACCTGGTCGTAATTGAGCACGTCCTCGGGTGCGTATGAGGTGCCGGCGACCGTGTAGGGATCGCCGACGATCACCGGGTAATCGCCCTGAGGTCCCGGCGCGGAAACGTGGGCCGCGACAAGGTGTCCGGTGGGCCCGGAACCGCCGCCGACGATTCCGCACGCGCCCAGCGCCAGCGCCGCGATCAGCGCGGGTACGAGCCTGGCGTAACGGGCCGAACGGCCATCAGCGAGTGATCTCATCTGCAAGCAACCCCACACTCATCGCGTAGTAGTTCGAGCAGTTATATTCGAGGATAACCCTATAATTCTGCGTTAAGAGGTAGCTGGGAGCCGCGGGTCCGTCGGGCTCGAACAGCGACGCCATGACATCATCGCCGATCTGTCCCTGCGGTATGACGCCCAGCGCACGCCAGTCTCTGACGGGCATCCAGCGGCTGTGGCGAACGTGCACCCGCGGGCAGACCGGCGAGACCATCGGGCTGGCTATCGCCGCACGGTCGACGTTGTTGGGTGTGTAGGCACGCACGCCCCAAGGCTGTCCGGGTCGCCATCCGGCATCGCGGAAATAATTGGCGATCGAATGCAGCGTGTCTGCCTCGCTGGTCCAGATGTCGCGATCGCCATCCCCGTCGCCATCGACGGCGAGGCGCAAGTAGACGCTCGGCAGGAACTGCGGGTTGCCGAACGCCCCGGCCCAACTGCCGACCAGGGACGAACGCGGCACACCCTGGTCGACCATCTTGAGCACATCTATCAGCTCGCGCTCGAACAGCTCGCGGCGACGGCCTTCCCATGCGAGAGTGGCGAGCGAACGAGGCAGGTCGAAGCTGCCGCGCACCGCGCCGTAGCTCGTTTCGTGGCCCCAGATCGCGATCAGTATCTCGGCCGGCACGCCGTAACGCGCCTCGATCTGAGATGCGAGCGGCTGCAGCTGCGCATGGACGCGGCGCCCGGCGTTGATGCGCGCCGCGGTGTTGTGGTCGCGCAGGTATGGCGCGAGCGGCGGAAAGCCCGCTGTGTTCGCGCCCGACGAGACGTTGTCGCGATCGAGCGCGATCACACGCTGATTCGGCGTCAGGACGAACAGGACCTCGTTGAGGGTCCTCTCACGCACACCTTCCGCGCGCGCCTTGGCGGCCACCTGCTGCATGTAGGCGCCGAACGAGTTGTCCTGCGCGCAGGCAGGCAAGGCGATCGACAGCGTGAGGGCGGCACAAAGACCTGAAAGCAAACGAAGCACTGACATGTGGCCGGTTGTGACATGCAAAGGGCGGCGAGGGAATCCCCCGCCGCCCCGGAATCCGACAAACCGAAGGCTCGCCGCGCCGCGCTATTTCTGCGGGCGCGTCACCACCGGGATGTGATCGAGATTCGGATAGAAGTTCGGGTTGCGCTCGAGCATGTCCTTGAACGGCCCGAATCCGCAGTTCTCGTCGGTGCCGCAGTTGGTCACCGTGTGAACGTAGCGGATCTTGCCGTCCTCGATCCGGAACACGTGCGCGTCGGGCCGGCGGTTCTGGCCCATGCGCAAGAACACGGCCACAGCGCCGAAGACCGGATCGATGATGTACCGGCGGTCGGCCATCTCCACGTTGTCGGGCACGCCCACGTTGCAGCTGTCTTCGGGGGTTCCGCGACCGGTATAGGCGCTGCCTTCAAGGCGAGCGCAAGGCGTGCCCCAGGGCACCGGAACGCTCTTGTCCATGAACAGGTCGAGATAGGCGTCGGCCGCGGCGCGGATCACTTCGCGAGTGTCCTGCCGGTCCTCCGGAATCGGCGCCCAATCTTCGCGCTGGGCATAATAAAGCGTCTTCTCGGCGTCGAAGAGCCAGTCCTTGGTAGTCGAGGTGATGACATCGAAGCTGGCGATCGTTCCGGCGCCCGATCCGACCGCGCCCCGGGCGGTGATCATGGTCGCCAGCACATAGGGCTGCGCCGGATTGGTGATGATGCTCTCGACGTAGACCGTGCAGGCGGCGGTGTCGTAGAAAGAGCGGTCCCAGTCGACCTTCTGCGGAGAAGCGATCACGCCGCCGTAGGTCATCGACGAGAGTTCGAAGTTCTCGTTGTAGTTCACCCATTCGCCCATCGGCCGCATGTGCATGATAGCGCGTCCGTCGGCCTGCGAGGCGCGATACTGTTCGGCGACCTCGATCAGCCGTTCGCGGGGGCATCCGGCCTGGGCCAGGGCCGGGCTGGCGATGGTGACGGCGGCAACTGCGGCGAGCGCGCCGTAGGCGATACGCTTCATGTCGGTAAGGCTCCCTCTCATTCCGCCTAGCTGCGACCCGGCGGCTTCCGTGGAAGACTAACGCAAGCCCATGCCGGAGTCACGGGGTGACAGGGCGGCGAATCGAGGATAGCCGAACGCTTCCGGACAGGTGGCCGAGTGGTTTAAGGCAGCGGTCTTGAAAACCGCCGTGGGTGCAAGCCCACCGTGGGTTCGAATCCCACCCTGTCCGCCACTTGTGACAGCGCGGCTTTCGGGCTGGCTCCGGTGTCGGGCCGTCGATAAGGCTCGCCGCGTGACCGCGCTTCGAACCATTCCCGCCGCTGGGATCGCCCTGGCGCTGCTGACAGGCGCGGTGTTGGCGTTCGCGGGGACGAGCCCCCTGCTCGTGCTGGCAGCGGTCGTCGTATGGACCGCGTCGCTGTGGCTGGCGGCACCTCCTCCGCCCGCGGCTCCGGCGCCGCCTCGCGAAGGGGTCCAGCTGACTCCCGACGGCATGCACGACCTGATCGAGCATTCCGGCCTGCCGATGCTGGTGCTCGACGGGGAACGCATCATCGTCGCCAACGCCGCCGCGCGGGAAGCGCTGGGTGGCCACGTGATCGGCCAGGACGCCCGGGTCGCGTTCCGTCATCCCGAGGCGGTCGAATTGCTGACCCGGCACGGCGGCGGAAGCGCCACCATCCAGGGCCTGACCGGACCGCGAAGCAGCTGGCAGATGACACGCCAGCCGTTCGACGAACGCTATTCGCTGATCGAGCTCGTCAACCGCACTTCGGAGATCGACATCAGCCGGGCGCACACCGATTTCGTAGCCAACGCCAGCCACGAGCTGCGCACGCCGCTCGCCTCGATCATCGGATATGTCGAGACCCTGGCAGAAGAAGGAGCGTCGATCGAGCCGAAGCAGTCCGCCCGCTTCCTTGCTACCATTCTGCGCGAAGCGAAGCGCCTGCAGGACCTGGTGACCGATCTCATGTCGCTGTCGCGCGTCGAGGCGGAGAAGCACGAACAGCCGACCGAGCAGCTCGATCTGGCGGCGCTGGCGCGGCAAGCCGCGCGCGACGTCGCCGGCGCCGAGCGGCTCGACCGTCTGCAGTTGCCCGACTCGAAGGAAAGGCTCCCGGTGCGCGGCGACCGCAACCAGCTCGAGCAGCTTGTCCGCAACCTGATCGACAATGCTCTCAAGTATGGCGCCGCCGATTCCAAGGTCGAACTTACCCTTGCCAAAGAAGCTCCGAATTTCGCGATGCTGTGCGTTCGCGACCGCGGCGAGGGAATCGATGCCGAACATATCCCTCACCTGACGCGCAGATTCTACCGCGTCGATCCGAGCCGCAGCCGTGCCGCCGGCGGGACCGGCCTGGGCCTGGCCATCGTCAAACATATCGTCGAGCGCCACCGCGGACGGCTCGATATCGCGAGCCGCAAGGGCGAAGGCACCTCTGTCATCGTCCGACTTCCGCTGGCCGGCTGAGGACTGTGGATAACGTCACGTAGCGTCACACAGGTGTAATAAAACGGTCATAGCGCCGCGATCAGCACTTGCCCGATCGAAAGCTGACTCGATGCGTTCACTTGCCGCTCTTCTCCTTGCCGGCGGTGCCATCGTCGCATCCGCGCCCGCCTCGGCCCAATCAGTCGATATCGCCGCCGTGCAGCGTCAGATTGCCGACATGCAGGCGGAGATCGCGCGGCTGAGCGCGCAGGTGGCCGAGCTCCGAGCCCGCGAAGAGGACCGGGCGACCGAACCGGCACCGGCGCCGCTACCCACGCCGGCCCCGAGCACTCAAGTCGCCTGGAAGGGAGCGCCGGAGATAAGCGGCGACGGCGGGTGGTCGTTCAAGCCGCGCGGCCGGCTGCAGCTCGACAGCGCCGTCGTGGACGCTCCGAGCGGCATCGCAGGTAATGGCCTGGGCGCTGGATCCGAACTCCGCCGTGCCTTCCTCGGGGTGGAGGGGACCTTGCCGGGGGGCTTCGGCTATCGAGTCGAGGCGGACTTCGCCAATTCCGACGTCGACCTGACCGACGTCTACCTCACCTACAAGGCTTCGAAGGAGCTCACGTTCACCCTCGGCCAGCACAAGCCCTTCTGGGGTCTCGAGGAAATGACCAGCGACCTGTTCACCTCGATGATGGAGCGCGCCGCGTTCAACTCGGCCTTCGGGTTCGAGCGCAGGGTGGGCGCAAGCGGCACCTACACAGGCAAGAGCCTGATCGTACAGCTCGGCATGTTCGCCGACAACGCCGCCGATCTGAACGCCGATCGCAACAACAGCTTCAGCCTCGATGGCCGCGTGGTGATAAGCCCCAAGGTCGGCGGAGCTACGCTGCACCTCGGCGCATCGGCCCATATCCGGGACTTCAACGACGCGACCGACGTGGCCCGCTACCGCGCCCGCCCCTTCGTGCATACGACAGACGTGCGGCTGGTCGACACGGGCCTGTTCTCGGCAACCAGCGAACGGAGCTTCGGCGCCGAGCTTGCCGTGATCTCCGGGCCGTTCCACGCCACCGCGGAAGGTCACCGCCTGACATCGCTGCGTCCCGGCCTGCCGGACCCGAGCTTCTGGGGGGGGTATGTCGAGGTCGGCCTGCTCGTTACGCCCGGCGACAAGGCGGCCTATCGCAACGGAGCGTACGACCGCATTCGGCCCGTGAACCCGCTGTCGGCCGGTGGAATCGGGGCCATCCAGGTCAACGCGCGTTACGATCGCATCGATCTCAACGACGGGGTGATTGTCGGCGGGACGCAGCAGGCCGCCGGCCTTTCGGCGATCTGGATTCCGACCGAGTTCGTTCGCTTCCTGATCAATTACGGACACCTGTGGATCGAGGATCCGGCGGCGCCGGCGTGGACCGATCCGAGTGTGCAGGTCGATACCCTCGGTGTCCGCGCACAAGTCGACTTCTGAAGGTTCGCAATGGCCGCTCGTTCCGTCATCCAATTGTCATCAAACCGCAACACGCCGTGCCTAGCCAGCCGGCGCCTGGACAGGAAAACCATCATGACAAGCAAACTGCGATTTTCGCTTGCCGCGCTGTGCGCGGCATCGCTGGCGGCGTGCGGCAGCGGCACCGGCGGCGAAGGCACGCGCAACTCGGTTCGCGCGGTGGGGTCTTCTACCGTCTACCCCTTCGCCAAGCTGGTGTCGGAGAACTTCGCGCGCTCCAATCCGGACTTCGCCTCGCCCATCATCGAGTCGACCGGCACCGGCGGCGGCATCGAGCTGTTCTGCCAGGGAGTCGGCGCCAACACCCCCGACATCGCGAATGCCTCGCGCCGCATGAAGGCGAGCGAGTTCGAGAAATGCCAGGCCAACGGGGTCACCGACCTCACCGAGATTCAGGTCGGCCTCGACGGGCTGGCGCTCGCCTCGAGCCGGGGCGGGATCGACATGAACCTGACTACCGAAATCGTCTACCGTGCGCTGGCCGCCCGACCGTACGGGCAGGAGCAGACCGCGCGCACATGGCGCGACGTCGATCCGTCGCTGCCCGACAAGCCGATCCTCGTCTACGGACCGCCCACGACGTCGGGCACCCGCGATTCCTTCGAAGAACTCGTGCTCATCCCCGGCTGCGAGGCGAACGCCGAGATGAAGGCGCTGAAGGACAGCGACGAGGAGCGCCATGATCAGCTCTGCACCGATCTGCGCACCGACGGTGCCTACGTCGACCAGGGAGAGCAGGACAACCTGATCGTCCAGAAGCTGGTCGGCAACCGCGATGCGGTCGGCGTCTTCGGCTACTCCTATCTTGAGGAAAACCTCGACAAGGTGCAGGGCCTCGCCATGAACGGCGTCGAGCCTACGTACGACAGCATCGCCAACGGCAGTTATCCGGGCGCGCGGGCGATGTTCATCTACGTCAAGAATGCCCACCTCGACGCCATCCGCGGCCTCCGGGAATTCGTCGCGGAGTGGGCGAAGTCATGGGGCCGCGATGGACCGCTGGCCCGGATCGGACTGGTGGCGAACCCCGACGAAATCGCGGCGCGCAGCCAGGCAGCTTCCACCGGCTTCACTTCGCTCACCGCAGCCGACTTCGAATAGGGCGAGTAACGTCCGATGTCACCGGCCATCCTGCTTCTCCTGGCCCTTGGCCTGGGACTTGTGGGATGGCTGGCGGCCCGGGCGCGCGCCTGGAGCTTCCGCCGCGCCGATCCCGCCGGGCGTCTCACCTCGCTGCCCACGTACCATGCGTGGTACGTGGCGCTCTGGGTAGTCGTGCCGGCAGCCGCGTTTGCGCTCGTCTGGAACGGAATATCGCCGCAGCTGATCGCTCAATCCGTGCTGGCGGACCCCGCCGCGGCCGACCTGCCGCCGTTCGGCATGCAGCGCGACACGATGCTGTCGGAGGCCCGCGCCGTAGCCACGGGCGCAGCACCGGCGGTGTTCAATCCCGGAGCCGCCGGCCTGGTCGATCCGTTTCGGGAAGCCATCGGGCGCTTCAGCGCGATCGGGCTCGCCGTCACTCTGCTGATCGCATTCGCCGGGGGTACTTACGCGTTCCTGCGTCTGAAGCCGGACTTCGCGGCGCGAACCAAGGTAGAGCGCACCGTGATGCTGGCGCTGCTGCTCGCCTCGCTGGTGGCGATCCTCACCACGCTCGGAATCTTCGCCAGCCTGGTGTTCGAGACGGTGCGGTTCTTCGGCATGGTCTCGCCGGTGGACTTCCTGTTCGGCACGCACTGGGGCCCCGACCCGATGGGCAACGCCGACAACCCGGATCCTTCGCGGTACGGCGCGCTGCCGCTGTTCTGGGGTACGATCTATATCGGCGCGGTGATCGCCATGATCGTCGCGATACCGCTCGGCCTGATGAGCGCGATCTACCTCACCCAGTACGCCAGCCCGCGCTGGCGCAGCTGGCTCAAGCCGGCGCTCGAGATCCTCGCCGGGGTGCCGACCGTGGTCTACGGTTACTTCGCCGCGCTCACCGTGGCGCCGTTCGTGCGCGACGCCGCGCAATCGATCGGCATCGCCAACGCATCGAGCGAGAGCGCGCTCGCCGCCGGCCTCGTGATGGGGGTGATGATCATTCCGTTCGTCTCTTCGATGGCCGACGATTCGATCGCGGCCGTGCCGCAAGCCATGCGCGACGGCAGCCTCGCAATGGGCGCGACCACCAACGAGACCATTCGCCGCGTGCTGATTCCGGCCGCGCTGCCCGGCATCGTCGCGGGCGTGATGCTGGCGATAAGCCGCGCCATCGGCGAGACCATGATCGTGGTCATGGCGGCCGGCGCCGCCGCCAACCTCACCGCCAATCCGCTCGAGGCCATGACCACTGTAACCTTCCAGATCGTGGCGATGCTGACCGGCGAAGGCAGCTTCGATCACCCCGCCACGCTGAGCGCCTTCGCGCTGGGCTTCGTCCTGTTCCTGGTAACCCTGGCGCTCAATTTCGTCGCGCTGCGCGTGGTCAAGCGGTTCCGCGAAGCTTATGACTGAAGCGCTCTCCACCACGCGCACTCCGGCCTTCGAGGCGCGGCTGAGGAAGCGCTACGCCGCCGAGCGGCGCTTCAGGGCGGCCGGCCTGGGCGCGATCCTGTTCTCGATCGCGGTGCTATTGTTCCTGCTGATCACGATGACCATCAACGGCATAGGCGGCTTCCAGCGCCTCATGCTGAAGGTCGATGTCGATTTCACCCAGGTGGCGCTGACGGTGCCGCCGGGCATATCGGATCGAGCAGCGGTCGTCCGCGCGCTCGAGGGGCAGGGCCTGCCGGAACTCGTCAGTTTCAGCGCAGAGCGCTCGCTAGGTGAAGAGGCCGCCGCGCAGCTCAATCCGAATGCCTGGCGCATCGTCGCGGCGGATGTCGCCGCCAACCCTGCCCTGCTTGACGGCGAAGAGACGTTCGCCTTGCCGGCAGGCAACCGCCTTGCCGCGGCGTATTCGGGTGGGGGGCAGGCCGAACTCGCTCCCCTCGCCAACTCGCTCGCCGCCGAGGGCAAGCTGTCGAAGAACTTCGATCCCGGCTTCCTGACCCGATCGGACGCGACCGATCCGCAGCAGGTCGGCATCTGGGGCGCGCTCAAGGGCTCGATGCTGACCATGCTGGTCACGCTCTCGCTCGCGTTTCCGATCGGCGTTCTCGCCGCGCTTTATCTCGAGGAATATGCGAAGCGGAACCGCTGGACCGACCTGATCGAGGTCTCCATCAACAATCTCGCCGCGGTACCCTCGATCATCTTCGGCCTGCTCGGTCTCGCGGTGTTCCTGACGCTGTTTCCCAACATGCGCTCAGCCCCGCTGATCGGGGGCATGACGCTGGCGCTGATGACCATGCCGGTCATCGTCATCGCCGGTCGCAACGCGATCAAGGCCGTGCCGCCTTCGATCCGCGACGGGGCGATGGCGCTCGGCGCCTCGCCGGTCCAGGTGGTGTTCCATCATGTGCTGCCCCTCGCCCTGCCCGGCATCCTCACCGGCACGATCATCGGCATGGCCCGAGCGCTCGGCGAAACCGCGCCGCTGCTGATGATCGGCATGCGCGCCTTCGTCGCCACGCCGCCCGACGGGCTAACCGATCCGGCGACGGTTCTGCCGGTGCAAATCTTCCTGTGGTCCGACGAGATCGACCGCGGGTTCGTCGAGCGCACCAGCGCCGCGATCATCGTCCTGCTGGTGTTCCTGCTGGTGATGAACGGCGTGGCCATCTACCTGCGCAACCGGTTCGAGAAGAAGTGGTGACCGCCCTGTCCAACAAACCCAAGATGAGCACGCGCGACGTCTCCGTGTTCTACGGCGACAAGAAGGCCGTCGATTCGGTGTCGATCGACATTCCGAGCGAGTTCGTGACCGCGTTCATCGGACCGTCCGGATGCGGCAAGTCGACTTTCCTGCGCGCGCTCAACCGCATGAACGACACGATCCCGAGCGCGCGAGTGGAAGGATGCATCGAGCTCGACGGCGAGGATATCTACCGCTCGAAGATGGACGTGGTGCAACTCCGCGCACGGGTCGGCATGGTGTTCCAGAAGCCCAATCCGTTCCCCAAGTCGATCTACGAAAACGTCGCCTACGGTCCGCGCATCCACGGGCTCGCGGAAGGCAAGGCGGAGCTCGACACGATCGTCGAGAAGTCGCTGCGACGTGCCGGATTGTGGGACGAGGTCAAGGATCGTCTGACCGATTCCGGTACCACGCTGTCAGGCGGGCAGCAGCAGCGCCTGTGCATCGCCCGCGCAATCGCGGTGCGGCCGGAAGTGATCCTGATGGACGAGCCGTGCTCGGCGCTCGATCCGATCGCCACAGCCCGGATCGAGGAACTGATCGACGAGCTGAGGGGACGCTACGCGATCGTCATCGTCACTCATTCGATGCAGCAGGCCGCGCGCGTTTCGCAGCGCACCGCGTTCTTTCACCTCGGAACGATGGTCGAGTACGGCCATACGTCCGACATCTTCACCAATCCGCGCGAGGTCCGCACCAAGGACTACATCACCGGGAGGTACGGCTGATGCAGGAACATACCGTCAAGGCCTTCGACGAGGACATCACCCGGTTGCGCGGCCTGATCGCCGAGATGGGCGGGCTCGCCGAAGTCGCGATCGCTGAATCCATGCAGGCGCTCGTCACAGGGGACGAGGAACTAGGCAACGCCGTGGTCGAGCGGGACAAGAAGCTCGATGCGCTCGAGACCGAGGTCGACGCGCTCGCGATCCGCATCATCGCGTTGCGCGCGCCGATGGCCGACGACCTGCGCGAGATCATCGCCGCGCTCAAGATCGGCGGGGTGGTCGAACGGATCGGCGACTACGCCAAGAACATCGCCAAGCGGGTGGGCAAGATCGAGGATCGCAAGCGGTTCGAGCCTCTGACGCTGATCCCGGCGATGGCCGAGGTCGCCGCCGAGATGGTGCACGACGTGCTGACCGCGTTCGCCGCGCGAGACCCGGTGCTCGCCCGCGAGGTGATCGAGCGCGACGCCAAGGTCGATGCCTTCTACGACAGCATCTTCCGTAATCTGGTGAGCTACATGGTCGAGAACCCGGCGACGATCAGCAGCGCCGCGCAGTTGCTGTTCGTCGCCCGCAACATCGAGCGGATCGGGGACCATGCGACCAATGTTGCGGAGATGGTGCATTTCGCGGCGCTCGGCACGCTCCCCCCAGAACGGTAATGTCGCGACCGTCACACGCGCGTAACATGGCGATGGCTTAGCGGCACGGTGTCGGCACCCAAGCTTCTATTGGTCGAAGACGACCTCGCGCTGGCCGAACTGCTCGAATACCGCTTCGAGAGCGAAGGCTATGTCGTGCGCGTTACCGGCGACGGCGACGAGGCGCTGGTCTTCGCGGCGGAGGATACGCCGGATCTCGTCATTCTCGACTGGATGATCGAAGGAACCAGCGGCATCGAGGTCTGCCGCCGGCTGCGCCGCGACAAGGCGACCGCTCACGTCCCGATCATCATGCTGACCGCCCGCGAGGCGGAAGACGACCGCATTCGGGGGCTCGACACCGGCGCGGACGACTATGTGACCAAGCCGTTCTCTCCGCGCGAGCTCCTGGCGCGAGTCGCGGCCGTGCTGCGCCGAATGCGGCCGGCGCTGGCGGGCGAGGCTCTCGAGGTCGGCGATCTGCGGCTCGATCCGGTCGCCCACCGCGTCGAACGCAAGGGCCAACCCGTCAGGCTTGGTCCAACCGAGTATCGCCTGCTCCGCTTCTTCATGGAACATCCGCGCAGGGTGTTCTCTCGCGGGCAGCTGCTCGACGCAGTCTGGGGCAACGATAGCGATATCGGCGAGCGCACGGTCGACGTCCATATCCGCCGCTTGCGCCAGGCGATTGCCCTGCCGGCGACGGCCGATCCGATCCGGACCGTGCGGTCGGCGGGCTATGCGCTCGAGCCGTCGGGCCGCGCATAGGCGCCGCCTGCATTCGGCTTTCAATCCGGTCAGTTCATCGCAAGGCGGTCTTGCCCGCTTGACCTGAAGCCAGATCGCCTTATCGGCTCGCGATATGGTATATCATCATCGAATCGTTCTAGGCGCATCCGCATCGCTCGCCGCGCTCGTGACAGGTGCGGTCCCGGCCCCGGGCTTGGCCCAGCCGAGCCCGCAACCGCGCCCCGAAACCTCGTCCACCGCCGACGACTTCCACGAAAACGTGATCATCGTCACCGCCGGCGGCCTGCAGCGACTCGACATGCTGGCCGGCACTTCGGTTCTCGAAGGAGAGAGCCTGCAACGGAACCTGGATGGCCAGATCGGCGAAGTACTGACCCGTGTGCCGGGAGTTTCCGCGACCAGCTTCTCGCCCGGTGCCTCGCGACCGGTGCTGCGCGGCCTGCAGGGTGACCGGGTTCGCGTGCTGGTCGACGGGATCGGCTCGATCGACGCTTCCAACACCTCGGCCGATCACGCGGTCACGATCGACCCGCTCACCGCCGACCGCATCGAGGTGCTGCGCGGGCCGGCGGTGCTGCTCTACGGCAGCTCGGCGATTGGCGGCGCGGTCAACGTGATCGACAAGCGCATCCCCCGGCGCGTGCCCGAGGAATCGTTCCATCTGGATGCGACCGCGGCGCTCGATACGGCCTACGACTTGCGCGAAGGCGCCGCCTCGCTCGACGTGCCGGTTGCAGGCGGGCTCGTGTTCCACGTCGACGGCTCGTACCGGCGCACGGACGACGTCGAAATTCCCGGCTTCGTCCTCGCCGAAGGGCTGCGGCAGGATCTGCTGGTCGACGCGGCCGAGGAAATCGAGGAAGGCCACGACGAAGAGGCCGAGGAGCTGCTCGAGGCGGCCGGGCTGCGCGGTGTGCTCACGGGCAGCGCGACCGAAACCTGGTCGCTGGGGGGCGGCTTCGCCTGGTTCGGCAATGGCGTCAGCCTGGGCGCCTCGGTCGGCTACTACGACAGCCGCTACGGCGTGCCGACGCGGCCCGGCGCCCGCCATCCCCACGAGGAAGGCGAAGACGAGGGCGACGAGCAAGAGCACGGCGAGGAGCCAGTCTCGATTGGCCTCGAGCAGGTCCGCCTGGACTTCAGGGGCGCGGTCGATCTCGGAGGGTTCTTCGAGGAGCTGACCACCCGATGGGGGTACTCCGACTACAGCCACATCGAGTTCGAAGGCGACGAGGTCGGCACCATGTTCCTGGTCGAAGGCGTGGAGGGACGGGTCGAGCTGATCCAGCGCGAGCGCGGCGGATGGCGCGGCTCGGTCGGTGGGCAGTACATGTTCCGCGATTTCGAGGCGATCGGGGCGGAGGCCTTCGTCGCTCCCAACCGGACCAGCAACGTGGCGCTGTTCACCTTGCAGGAGGTCGACTTCGATCCGTTCGAGATCGAGCTCGGCGGGCGATATGAGCACAGCGCGGCGCGGGCTCCGACGCTGGGCTTGAGCAGGACCTTCGACACCGTTTCCGGCGCGCTCGGCTTTGCCTACAGTCCGGCGCCGGGCATTCGGGTCGGGCTCAACGGCTCGCGTGCGGCGCGGGCACCCGCGGCGGAGGAACTGTTCGCCGACGGCCCGCACATCGCCACCCAGCAGTACGAGGTCGGCAATCCGGGCCTGCGGCAGGAGACGGCGCTGGGCCTCGAAGGGTACCTGCGCGCCAACTTCGGCGGGGCCGATGTCGGGCTGGCGGTATACCGCACCTGGTTCGACGACTTCATCTACCTGCGGGCGACGGGCGCGGAGATCGACGAACTGCCGGTCTACGCCCAGCTCCAGCAGGGCGCCGACCACTTCGGCATCGAGGGCGAGGCGAGCTTTCCGCTGTTCCGGGCCGCGGGCTTCCGCGTGATCGGCGACGTGCAGGGCGACTACGTCCGCGCGACGCTCGACGACGGCACGCCGGTCCCGCGCATGCCGCCGCTCAGCCTGCTCGGCGCGCTCGAAGCCCAGTCCGACGCGCTCGACCTGCGCGCCGAGGTGCAGTGGTTCGACAGCCAGGACCGCATCTCGCCGTTCGAGACCGCGACCGACGGCTTCGCCCATGTGAACCTGTCGGCGGCGTGGAAGCCGATGAGGGGCAACGGCAACCTCACCGTGATGCTGCTGGCGAACAACCTGCTCGACGCGGAAGGACGGCGCCATGCCAGCTTCACCAAGGACTTCGTCCCGCTGGCGGGGCGCAACGTGAAGCTGAGCGTGCGGCTGAGCCTCTAGGCGAGCTGGGTTTCTTCCTCTTCCTCGGGGATCAGCTCGGCCTTCTGCAGCCTGCGCCCGTCGGAACGCCCGGCATGGCGGCGGCGGATCGGCTCCTCACCGGACTGCAGGCTCGGGTTGGTGCTGTCGTCGAAAAGCGCATCCTCGCCCACGTCTGGAAGCTCGTATTCCATGACGGCGAAACGCCGGGCGCGCGTCCGCGTTCCGTCGGGAAAAAGCAAATGCGACGAACGGTTTATCGCACTCAAATGTGCAGCGCCCGCCCGTAGGCGGCGAGCACCGATTCGTGCATCGATTCCGAGATCGTCGGGTGCGGGAAGATCGTCTGCATCAGCTCGGCCTCGGTGGTCTCGAGCACCTTGCCGACGGTGAAGCCCTGGATCATCTCGGTGACCTCCGCACCGACCATGTGCGCGCCGAGCAGCTCGCCGGTCCGGGCATCGAACACGGTCTTCACGAATCCCTCCGCCTCGCCCAAGGCGATGGCCTTGCCGTTGCCGATGAACGGGAAGGTGCCGGCCTTGACCTCGTACCCGGCTTCCCTGGCCTTGGCCTCGGTCAGCCCGACGCTGGCGATCTGCGGGCGGCAATAAGTGCAGCCCGGGATCGCGTTGCGGTCGAGCGGGTGCGGATGGACGTCCTTGTTGCCGAGTTCCTTGGCGATCGCCTCGGCGGCGGTGACGCCCTCGTGGCTCGCCTTGTGCGCCAGCCACGGGCCCGGCGTGCAGTCGCCGATCGCCCACAGGCCCTTGGTATTCGTGCGGCCGTAGCCATCGATCTGGATAAAGCCGCGGTCCATCTCGACCAGCTTGTCGATCCCGATGTTCTCGGTGTTGGGCACGATGCCGATGGCGACGATGCAGTGGCTGAACTCGCTCTCCGAGACCTTGCCGTCCTTGCCCTTGATCTTCGCCTTCACGCCGCTCGCCGAAACCTTGAGGTCCTCGACCCCGGCGCCGGTCAGGATCGTCATGCCCTGCTTGGTCAGCGCCTTCTCGAGGAACGCTGAGACGTCGGCATCCTCGACCGGTACCACGCGGTCGAGCATCTCGACCACCGTCACCTCGGCGCCCATGTCGTTGTAGAAGCTCGCGAACTCGATCCCGATCGCGCCCGAGCCGATGACCAGCAGCTTCGTCGGCATCTCCGGCGGGGTCATCGCATGGCGATAGGTCCACACGCGCTTGCCGTCGGCCGGGGCGAACGGCAGGTCCCGCGCCCGCGCTCCGGTGGCGACGATCACATGCTTCGCGGAGAGCTTCTCCTCGCCCTTCTCGCCTTTCACCGTCAGCGACGTCTGCCCGGTCAACGTGCCCTCGCCCATGTGCACGGCGATCTTGTTCTTCTTCATCAGGTGCGTGACGCCCTGGTTGAGCTGCTTCGCCACCCCCCGCGAACGCTTCACCACCGCCTCAAGATCGGCCTCTATCCCTTTGGCAACGAGGCCATAATCCTGGGCGTGCTGCATGTAGTGGAAGATCTCGGCCGAGCGCAGCAGCGCCTTGGTCGGGATGCAGCCCCAGTTGAGGCAGATCCCGCCCAGCAGCTCGCGCTCGACGATCGCCGTCTTCAGCCCGAGCTGCGCCGCGCGGATGGCGGCGACATAGCCGCCGGGGCCCGATCCGAGGACGATGAGGTCATATTGTGTGCTCATATGGTCATCCTACGGTGCGTCGCACATCACCAAATCGAACGCGTTAAGCGATAAGACGAGTGCGAAAAACAGCGGTGTTGCAATGGCAAGCGCCAGATAGGTCGGCCGCAATTTAGTGAACTTGATGGCCGCCAGGCCAAATAGCGGCGACATCGTAAGCACTAGCCAAATGATGCCGCCTGGAAGCTGCAAGACCCGTGACTCGGTCCAGAGGCAGAAGGGCACAAACAGCCATCTCTGCGACAGCACACCACCAACTATCAGCAGCCAGTGGGCGCCTAGCACCCATGGAAGCCAGCGGATCTCCCTTAGCGCTGTCAGCGGCATCGTTCAGGCATCCACCGGCCGCGGGCGACCTTGCTCATCGACCGCGACGAATGTGAACTTGGCCTCGGTCACCCTGATCGGCTCCTCGCGATGCCGCTCGCGGCGCCAAGCTTCGACGGCGATGGTCATGCTGGTGCGGCCAACGCGTTCGATCTCGGCGTAGACCGAAACTTCGTCGCCGACCTTGACCGGCTGGTGGAACTGCATCCCGTCCATCGCCACCGTCACCGCCCGGCCGTGCGAGCGGCGCGCGGCGGTAAGGCCGGCGGCGTTGTCCATCAGGCTGAGCAGCCACCCGCCGAAGATGTCGCCGTAGGCGTTGGCGTCGGCCGGCATGGCGACGACGCGGATCGCGGGGTCGCGGCGCCCGGTCATGGCAAGTGACCTTGGCGAATGGTCCCAATGTTCGCGGTGGCCATGACCAGCATGGTGGAGCGAGGCGCGTCGGCAATCATGATCGGAGCATTGTCAGAACGGCGCCGTGTAGGAAATTCGTTTCGGCTCAAGCCACCAGCCCCAGCGGCTTCTCGCACAGCTCCTTGAACGCCTTCATCAGCTCGGCCCCGTCGGCGCCGTCGATGGCGCGGTGGTCGAAGCTGCCGGTGACGCTCATCACGGTGGCGATCTGGAGCGCGTCGTCGACCACGTAGGGCCGCTTCTCGCCGGCGCCAACCGCCATGATCATCGCCTGCGGCGGGTTGATCACCGCATCGAACTGCTTGATCCCGTACATCCCCATGTTAGAGAGGCTGGCGGTGCCGCCCTGGTACTCGTGCGGCTGGAGCTTGCCGTCGCGAGCGCGGGCGGCGAGGTCCTTCATCTCGGTGGCGATGGCGGAGATCGGCTTGTTGCCGGCATCGGCGACGATCGGCGTGATCAGGCCGCCCGGAATCGAGACCGCGACCGAGATGTCGGCCCGGCTGAACCTGAGCAGCGTGTCGCCGGCGAACTGCACGTTGCACGCCGGCACCTGCAGCAGCGCCTGGGCGAGCGCCTTGATCAGCATGTCGTTGACCGACAGCTTCACGCCCCGGGCTTCGAGCGCGGCGTTGAGTTCGGAGCGCAGCTTGAGCAGCGCGTCGAGGCGCACGTCGACCGTGAGGTAGATGTGCGGGATCTGCTGCTTGGATTCGGTCAGGCGGCGCGCGATCGTCTTGCGCATGCCGGAGAGCTTTTCGACCTCGTGCGGGATTTCCTGAGCCCCCGCCGAGGCGGGGGCCTCAGGCGGTTGCGCGGGACGGCCCGAGGTCCCCGCCTGCGCGGGGACTCGCTCCAGGTCGGCCTTGACTATGCGGCCGTTGGGGCCGGAGCCTTTCACGGCGGCGAGGTCGATGCCCTTGTCTGCCGCGATGCGCCTGGCCAGCGGCGAGGCGATGACGCGATCGCCCGTGGCCGCCTTGGCTTGGGCCGGAGCGGGAGTGGCGGCTGGAGCCGGATCGGGCGCTTCCTTTTCCTGAGCCCCTGCGGAGGCAGGGGCCTCGGTCGGCTTGGCGGGAGGTGCCTCTGCGTCGCCCGAGGTCCCAGCCTGCGCTGGGACTCCCGCGCCCTTCACGCTCGCCGGATCCTCGCCCTCTTCCGCCAGCGTGGCGATGACGGTGCCGACCTTCACCCCCTCGGTGCCTTCGGGCACCGCGATGTCGGCGATCGTGCCTTCGTCGACCGCTTCGAACTCCATCGTCGCCTTGTCGGTCTCGATCTCGGCCATGATGTCGCCGGAGCTGACCTTGTCGCCGACCTTGACCAGCCACCTGGCGAGCGTGCCTTCCTCCATCGTCGGGGAAAGCGCGGGCATCTTGATGGCGATCGGCATGGCTGGGCGGGTGATCCTGTCAGACGGAATGGCGCGTCCGTCTAAAGACAATTTGCGGGGCGGGAGCAAGGTTCTTGCACGGCCCGCCCTTTCGGCGGATACCCCGCGCAAGGGGAGAATAGGCATGCGGGTCTACCTCGTCGTCATCGACGAGAGCCAGGAAACGCACGGCGCGCTGCGGTTCGCGGCCCGCCGGGCGGCCGTCACCGGCGGCGCGGTTCACCTGCTCGCGCTCGTTCCCAAGCAGGATTTCAGCGCGTTCGGCGCGGTCCAGGCGACCATCGAGGAAGAGGCGCGCGACCGCGCCGAAGTGCTCGCCAACAGCGCTGCGGGCGAGCTGATGAGCGAAAGCGGGCTGATGCCGCAGATCTCGGTGCTGGTCGGCGACGGGAAGGCCGTGATCGGCGAGTATCTCGCCGAGCATCCCGAGGTGGCGGCGCTAGTGCTCGGCGCCGCCGCGGAAGGCAATGCCGGCCCGCTGGTGACGCACTTCTCGGCCAGCGCGGGGCAACTGCCCTGCCCGCTGTTCATCGTGCCCGGCGGGCTCAGCGAGGAAGAGATCGACCGGATTAGTTGAACTCCTCCCCCAGCGGGGGAGGAATCCTACTTCCGCCGCCCTCTTCCCTGGTGGCGGATGTTGCCGGGCCTGCCGCGCGGGCCCTGAGGGTGCTTGGAGCGGCCTTTCTTCCTGGGCTCGGGACGGGCGCCGCGCGGCTCGATCGGCTTGCCGCCGTCGGAATCGATCACCTCGAACTTGAGCGCGCCGGTCAGCGGGTTGGCTTCGCCGAGCCGCAGCTCGAGGAAGTCGCCGACCGCGTAGCGCGTGCCGGTTTGCTCACCGACCAGGGCGCGGGCGCCTTCGTCGTAGCGGAAGTACTCGCGCCCGAGCGAGGAGACCGGCACCAGCCCGTCGCCGCCGAGGCCGACGATGGTGGCGAAGAAGCCGAAGCTCTGCACGCCGGTGATGCGGGTCCGGAACGTCTCGCCGACCCGGCCCGAAAGCCAGGCGGCGACGTAGCGGTCGATCGTGTCGCGCTCGGCTTCCATCGCCCGCCGCTCGGTCTGGCTGATCGCCTCGGTGACCTTGGAGAGATCGGCGCGGTCGAGGTCGGACAGGCCGCTCTTGGGCGGAAACTTGCCCTTCGGCGCGGGCTGCTCGAGGTGGAAGGAATCGACCAGCGCGCGGTGGACCAGCAGGTCGGCATAGCGGCGGATCGGCGAGGTGAAGTGCGCGTAGCTGCCGAGCGAGAGGCCGAAGTGGCCGGCGTTCTGCGGGCCGTAGTAGGCCTGGGTCTGGCTGCGCAGCACGGCCTCCATGACCAGCGCCTTCTCGCCTTCGTCCGCGATGTCCTTGATCATGCGGTTGAACAGGCTCGGCGTGATGACCTGGCCCAGCGCGAGGTTCCTGCCGATGGAATTGAAGTAGTCCTTGAGCGCGACCAGCTTCTCGCGCGTCGGCGGCTCGTGGACGCGGTAAACCACCGGACTGGCCTTGCTTTCGAGCGCCTTGGCGGCGGCGACATTCGCGGCGATCATGAAGTCCTCGACCACCCGGTGCGCGTCGAGCCGCTCGCGGATGGCGATCTCGGCGATGCGGCCCTTCTCGTCGAGCATGACGCGGCGCTCGGGCAGCTCGAGCTCGAGGGGGTCGCGCGCCTGGCGGGCGGAGTGGAGGGCCTTCCATGCCGCCCACAGGTTCTTGAGGTTGTCGTCGGCCTCGCCCGAATCGATCCGCGCCTGCGCGTCCTCGTAGGCGACGTTGCCGGATATCCGCACCAGCGCGCGGGTGAAGCGCCAGTCCTTGACCCGGCCGTGCCGGTCGATGGCGAGGTGGCAGGCCATCGCGGCGCGGTCCTCGCCCTGCTTCAATGAGCAGACGTCGGCGCTGAGCGTCTCGGGCAGCATCGGCACTACGCGGTCGGGGAAGTACACCGAATTGCCGCGCTTGCGGGCCTCGCGGTCGACCGAGCCGCCGGGGCGGACGTAGAAGCTGACGTCGGCGATGGCGACGACCGCGCGGAAACCGCCGTCGCCGTCGGGTTCGGCCCAGATGGCATCGTCATGGTCGCGCGCGTCGGCGGGGTCGATGGCGACGATGGGGAGGTGGCGCAGGTCCTCGCGGTGGTCCTCGCTGAGCGGCAGCTTGGCGGCGGCTTCGGCCTCGGCGAGCGTTTCCTCGCGGAACACGTGCGGGATGCCGTGCTTGTGGATCGCGATCAGGCTGAACGCCCGCGGCGCGAGCGGATCGCCGAGCACTTCGATCACCTTGACGCCCGAGCGCGGCGTGCGGCCCGGCTCGGCGAGCACGAGCTGGCCCGGCTCGGCGCCGCCCAAGTCGGCGATCGGCGAGGAAGTGCGCACCCGCTTGTCGGTCGGCGCCAGCCACGGCTTGCCGGAGCCGTCGAGTTCGACAACCCCGAGCAGCCCCTCCCCGCGCGCGGGCAGCGTCTTCATCGGGCGCGCGGTCCACCCGCCGCCGGTCTCTTCGGTACGGGCGAGCACACGGTCTCCGGGCTTGAGCGCGGCGTGCCGCTTGCTCTCGACCAGGCGCAGCCGCGGCGGCGGCGTGCCGTCGTCGGGATGCCAGGCGTCGGGAATGGCGATCGCCTCGCCCTCCTCGACGTCGACCACGCGCAGCACGGTGACCTTGGGCACGCCGCCCATGCGGTGGAAGGCGCTCTTCTTGCCGTCGATCAGGCCCTCGTCGGCCATGTCGCGCAGCAGGCGCTTGAGCGCGATCTTCTCCTCGCCCTTGAGCCCGAAGGCCTTGGCGATGTCGCGCTTGCCGGCGGGCGTCGCCGACGACTGGATGAACTCGAGGACCTGCTCCTTGCTGGGCAGGCCGGGCTGCTTGCGGGTGCGCGGCATCGGGGGCCTATGACGGGTTGCTGGCATGCCTGCAAGGAACGCACGGCCGCGGCGGCTGGTGCCGTGTTCATTGGCAAGGCAGGTTTCTGCCGATACTAGGCTGCCATCCATGCCCGAACCGGAAGATTCTCCCGAAATGCGCCATCCGATTGCCTCCGCCCTGCTCGCGGCGAGCGTGCTTGCCGGGCCCGCCCGCGCCGAAGTGCTCGACACGATGGGCCCGATCCTCGCCGCCGCGCCCGATGCGGCCACGCTCAACGCCAAGTGCGACGCCTATCTCGCCGCGATCGGGCAGCGAAAGGCGGCCCTGGAGGGCGAGACCGGCCCCGCCACGGTCGACCGCACCCTCACCGCCTACGACGAACTGACCGCGATCCTCGGTGCGGGCTCGGGCGAGTTCACGCTCTACCAGCAGGTCATGGCCGACCAGGCGCGACGCGACGCTGGCGCCGAGTGCCAGGTCCGCCTCGCCACCATCGCCAGCGAGATCGGTCTGTCGCGCCCGATCTTCGACCGCCTGAAAGCCATCGACGCCGCCGGCGCCGACGAACCGACCCGATGGTTCCTGTCGCGCACGCTCGAAGGGTTCGAACGCTCGGGCGTCGCGCTCGACGAAGCGCGGCGCACCCGGGTCCAGGAGCTCAACGAGCAGCTCGCCGAGCTCGGCACCGAGTTCCAGAACAACATCGCCAACGGCCGCGAGGTCATCAAGGTGCGGCCCGAGGAACTCGTCGGCCTTCCCGCCGACTTCCTCGCTTCGCACCCGCCGGGCGACGACGGGCTGATCGAAATCTCGACCGACACGCCGGATTATCAGCCGGTGATGACTTACGCCGAGAGCGACGACCTGCGCCGCCACCTCTCAGAGGTCTACAACCGCCGCGCCTATCCCGAAAACGACGCAATCCTGCGGCAGATCTTCACGCTGCGGGAGGAGCTGGCCGGCATCCTCGGCCGGCCGAACTACGCGGCGCTGGTGCTCGAGGACAAGATGGTCGACAGCCCGGAGCGCGTCGAGCAGCTGCTCGCCGACATGGCGGAGGCCGCGCGCCCCGCGGCGATGCGCGACTACGACAAGAACCTGCAGGTGCTGCGCGAGCTGCGCCCCGGCGCCGAGCGGATCGAGTTCTGGCAGACCGGCTGGCTCAGCCCCAAGGTGCAGCAGAAGTTCTACGCCTACGACCCGCAGGAAGCGCGCCAGTACTTCGCCTACGACAACGTGCGCGGGGGCATCCTCGAGCTGACCAGGGACCTGTTCGGGGTCGAAATCCGCGAATGGGAAACGCCGGTCTGGAACGAAGACGTCGAAGCCTACGAGATGCTCGACGGCGAGCGCGTGATCGGCCGGTTCTACTTCGATTCGCACCCGCGGCCGGGCAAGTACACCCACGCCAACATGATTCCGCTGCGCCCCGGCGCAGGCGGCGAGCCGCCGGTTGCGGCCCTGGTCATGAACCTGCCCAAGGGCGACCATTCCACCGGGCTGATGGAGCACAGCCAGGTCACGACCTTCCTCCACGAGTTCGGCCACATGATCCACGGCATGTTCGGCGGCCACACCCGCTGGTTCGGCCAGTCGGGCGTCGCCACCGAGTGGGACTTCGTCGAGGCGCCGAGCCAGATGCTCGAGAACTGGGTCTACGACTACGACACGCTGGCCAAGTTCGCGGTCGACAGGAACGGCAACGCCATCCCGCGCGACCTCGTCGAGCGGATGAACAAGGCGCGCTACTTCAACCTCGGGCTCGGCGACATGACCCAGCTCGGCTACGCCAACATCTCGCTGCAGTTCCACCAGAGCGAAGTGCCCGACGATCTCGGCGCGGCGACACGGCGATGGCGCGACGCCTACGCGGTCATTCCTGCGCCCGACTGGGTCGAGTTCCAGGACGCGTTCGGCCACCTCAACGGCTATTCGGCGATCTACTACACCTACCGCTGGTCGAAGGTGATCGCCGACGACCTGTTCACCCGCTTCCAGGCCGAGGGCCTGCGCAACCCCGGCACCGCCGCGTCCTATCGCATGCTCGTGCTCGAGCCGGGCGGGACCAAGCCGGCTGCCGAGCTGGTGCGCGAATTCCTCGGCCGCGACGTCAGCCTCGACGCCTACCGGGCGGAGATGGCGAAGGACCAGTAGAAGAGCGACCCTGACCCCTAACCACGTTGCAATTTGGTAACCTATATGATACCATCCGACATTGTCGAATTCGAAGACTCGTCGGGAAGAAGTCCGTTCGGCCGCTGGTTCGATGACCTTGACGCTGTCGCGGCCGCCAAGGTGCAGACGGCCTTGTTTCGGCTCGCCAATGGCAACACATCCAACGTCAAGAACCTGGGTAGCGGGGTGAACGAAGCGAAGATCGATTTTGGTCCCGGCTACCGGGTCTATTTCGGTATGGACGGTGACCGGTTCATCGTTCTGCTCGGCGGCGGCAGCAAGAAGCGGCAGGATCGCGATGTTGCCGATGCAAAGGCGGCTTGGGCGCAATACAAGGCGAGAAAGAAGGATCAGAGATAATGCCCCTCACCCGATCATTCCGGGACACCGTGAAAGCCCGTATCGAGCGTGACCCGGCGTTTCGCGACGCGCTCCTTACCGAGGCGGTTGAAGTTCTTCTCTCGGGCGACGTTCAGACCGGCAAGGCGGTGATGCGCGACTACATCAACGCGACCGTCGGCTTTGCGGAGCTCAGCAAGCGCACGAGCACTCCCCCCAAGAGCCTGATGCGGATGTTCAGCCCCAGCGGCAACCCGACCGCCCGGACGCTGTTCGCCGTGATCCGGGAGTTGCAAAAGGCGGCGGGTGTGGTGCTGGAGTTACGCGCGGCTTGAGCAAGTTTGACCGTGCCGCGCTTGAGGACTTCTACGGAAGGGTTTCGGCTGCCGAGGGAATGGCTATCCCGCAAGTTGAGGCCGAGCTCAAGGAGCTCTTTGGGCGGTCGCGGTCGCCAGACGACCTCGACGATTTTCGAATGAGTAGAGGAAAATGGAAGAAGCTGAATGATGAAATTTGCCCGGTAATGAGGTTTCTATCGGCGAACGGGCACGTCGATGGGAGGGTAAAGTTTCCTCTCGACAACCACCCACCTGATTGCTGGTTTTGGCTTCCCAACGAGCGCAAGCCCGTGGGCATCGAGGTGACGATCGCCCAGGCACGAGAACGCCTCCACCTGATGCAAGAACTCGTCGAAAATGGAGTGGGGCGAGGATTCATCGGATTGCCCGATAACGCCGCTCAGGCCGAGTACGACAGGGCAATCGCTCGACCGAGAACCATGTACTCGTCGGATCAGGCCATCAACGCTACTAAAGCGGGCGTCCTCAGTTGCCTCCAGAAGAAAAATAAGCCGAAGTATGAAGGAATGGTCCTGCTTGTTCAGGCTCCCTTGGGTTCAATCTCAGAGGAACGCTGGTTCCCGATGATCGAGGAATTGAAGGAAGTGGCCGCCCAACTCCCCTTCGCAGAAGTCCATCTCGTTGGCGGCAGAGATATGGGCCCTCAATCCATGAGGCTCAAATAGCCCCAATCGAACTTAGTAAGCCCGCGCCACGTAGATCCGCTCGATCGCCGGTTCGCCGGTGAACAGGCAGGTCCCGTTCGCGGGCGCGCCGTCGAGCGGGACGTTGCGGAAAGTCAGCTTGAGCGCCTTGAGCCGTTCGGTGACAGCGTCGAGCGCGGCGCCGGTCGGACGCGACCATTGTACTTCGGCCCAGCCCGGATAGCGGCGGTCCTCGCCGAAGAATGCCGTCAAGGCGTCGAAGCTGGCGATGCCGCGCTCGATATTCGCCTCGCGCCGCGCGTGCGCTTCCTCGTGCAGCTCGCGCTGGATGTATTCGAGCTCGGCGGCGGCGGCGGCGGCGAACTGCTGCTTGTCCATCGCATGGAAGTCCGGCTTGCCGTCCTCGCGCCACAGGCGGTGGCGGCGCAGCACGCTGACCTGCCCGGCCTCGGCGTCGCGCGGGCCGATTTCGAGAATCAGCGGCACGCCCCGCCGCACCCAGTCCCAGCGCTTCTGCGCGACTTTGGCGGGCCTGGTGTCGAGCAGCACGCGGACCGGTTCGCCGAGCGCATGGGAGCCGGCCAGCCGGTCGCGCAGTTCCTCGCTGTAGGCGAGCAGGTTCGAATCGCCCTCGTTGTCGCGCAGCATCGGCAGGATCACCACCTGCTGCGGCGCCAGCGCCGGCGGCACGCGCAGCCCGTCGTCGTCGCCATGGGTCATGATCAGCGCACCGACCATGCGGGTCGAGACGCCCCAACTGGTGGTGTGCGCGAGCTGCTGGCCGCCTTCGCGGTCCTGGAAGCGGATGTTCGCGGCTTCGGCGAAGCTCGTCCCGAGATAGTGGGAGGTTCCGGCCTGGAGCGCCTTGCCGTCCTGCATCATCGCCTCGATCGACCACGTGCCGACCGCGCCCGGGAAGCGCTCGTTCTCGGGCTTCTCGCCGGCGATGACCGGCAGCGACAGGTCTTCTTCGGCGAAGGCGCGGTACATCTCGAGCGCGCGCATCGTCTCCTTGAGCGCATCCTCACGGTTCTCGTGCGCGGTGTGGCCTTCCTGCCAGAGGAACTCGGTCGTGCGCAGGAACATCCGCGTGCGCATCTCCCAGCGGACCACGTTGGCCCACTGGTTGAGCAGCAGCGGCAGGTCGCGCCACGACTGGATCCACCGGCTCATCGCGTCGCCGATGATCGTCTCCGAGGTCGGCCGCACGATCAGCGGCTCCTCGAGCTTGGCCTCGGGATCGGGGATCAACCCGCCCTTCCCGTCCGAGATCAGCCGGTGATGGGTGACCACCGCCATCTCCTTGGCGAAGCCTTCGACGTGCGCCGCCTCGCGGACGAAGTTGGCGAGCGGGATGAACAGCGGGAAATAGGCGTTCTGCACCCCCGCGGCCTTGATCCGCGCGTCGAGCAGCCGCTGCATCCGCTCCCAGATGCCGTAGCCCCACGGCTTGATGACCATGCACCCGCGCACGCCCGATTCCTCGGCCATGTCGGCGGCGGAGACGACTTCCTGGTACCAGGCGGCGAAGTCGTCCTCGCGCTTGACGGTGAGGGCATGGCGGATGGCGGACATGGGGGGCCCCTAGCCGTTCGTATCGGGGAAAGTCGAGTGGGATCGACGGTCCTTCGAGACGCGTCTTCGAGACGCTCGCTAACGCGAGCTCCTCAGCCGCTCCTCAGGATGAGCGGAATTAAAACGACATTCGCTCATCCTGAGGAGGGACTGAGCTTGTCGAAGGCCCGTCTCGAAGGACCGCCTACTTGCGCAACTCATCGAGCTTGCGCTGCATCTCGGCCATCTGCTCGCGTAGCGCGTCGAGCTCGTCGCCGGGCGCGGCGGGACGGCCGGCGGGCGGCTCGGCCGGCTTCTGGCCGGGGATGAAGGCGCTGGTGGCGGCCTTGAACATCGCCATGTTGGTCTCGGCCAGCTTTGCGAAGGCTTCCGGACCCATGCTCGCGGTCCAGGTTTCCTGGAGCTTGCGCTGGTTGGCGCGAAAGTTGTCCATCGTCGCTTCGAGGTAATGCGGCATCATCGACTGCATCGAATTGCCGTACATCGAGATCAGCTGGCGCAGGAAGCTGATCGGCAGCATCTGCTCGCCGTGCGATTCCTCCTCCATGATGATCTGGGTCAGGATCTGGTGCGTGATGTCGGCGCCGGTCTTGGCGTCGAGCACCTGGAAATCGAGCCCCTCGCGCGTCATCCGGGACAGGTCGTCGAGCGTGATGTAGCTGGATGACTGCGTGTTGTAGAGCCGCCGGTTGGCGTACTTCTTGATGATGATGGGGTCGGCGCCCGACGATTCGCCATTGGCCATGTGGGCGCACTCCTTAGCTCGCTAACCGCTAACTTAGCACTTGCAGTATGTGCGGTGCAACAGAGGTCGCTACATTTCTGCGACGTATCCCCGGCGAAAGCGCCGCCCGAGAAGGGTGAGCAGCTCATATTGCGAGAGATCGCAGAGTGCGGCGGCCTCCGGCAAGCGGTACGGCAGGTCGAGCCAGTCGCCTTCACGCAAGTCCGGCGCGGCGCTGCAATCGACCACCACCATGTCCATCGAAACGCGGCCGAGCAGCGGCAGGCTCAGCGCGCCATGCTGCAGCGCGCCGCGGCCCGACCAGCAGCGCAGGAAGCCGTCGGCATAGCCCAGCGATACGGTCGCGGCACGAAGCGGCCGGTCCGCGGTGAACACGGCGTTGTAGCCGACGCTGTCTCCGGGCGAGAGATCGCGGACTTGCAGCACCGCGGCCTGGGGATAGGCGACCTGGCGGATGGCGTCCGCCAGCTCCGGTCGCGGCACGCCGCCATAGAGCGCAAGGCCCGGCCGGGTCAGGTCCAAGGCAAAGTCCGGACCGAGCGCGATGCCGGCGCTGTTGGCGAGGCTGCGGCGCCGCGCCCGGACCCTCGGCGCGAGCTCCGAGAACAACGCGAGCTGGCGCCGGTTCTGCGCGGAATCCTCGTCGGCGGAAGCAAGATGCGACATCAGCGTGTCCACGTCGAGGCCGGCAATCAGCGGATCGCCGATCTCGGCGGGCGGGAGGCCCAGGCGGTTGATGCCGGTGTCGACCATCAGGTCGCACCGCCCGCCGCCCGATTCGGTCCACAGCCGCGCCTGGTGCAGGCTGTTGATCACCGGCCGCACCCCGGTGGCGCGGGCGAATTGTGCATCTTCGCTGCGCAGCGGACCATGCAGCACGGACAGGCTAGACGGCTCCACGTGGCGCAACGCGTCCGGCACTTCGCTCCAGTGCGCGACCAGGAAATCCGCCGCCCCGGCTTCGCGCAGCACGGGCAGGACGTTGTCGGCGCCCAGCCCGTAGGCGTCGGCCTTCACCGCCGCGCCCGCGCTTGCCTTTCCGGACAGCCGGTCGAGCGCGCGCCAGTTGTGCGCCAGCGCGTCCGCGTCGAGCCGCAGCCGCAGCGTCGGCGGCGGCAAGTCAGGCAGGGTCATCGGCGAAATCGCGCGGCGGGCCCGACGGAATGCCCCACCAGCCCACGACCAGGGCGATGGCGACGAACACCCACGTGTACCACAGGCCCGCGTAGACATCGCCGCTCCGCGCCACGATGTAGCCGGCGATGACCGGCAGGAAGCCGCCGAAATAGCCGGCGCCGATGTGATAGGGGATCGACATCGAGCTGTAGCGGATGCGCGCCGGGAACATCTCGCTGAGCAACGCCGCGACCGAGCCGTAGTTCATCGCCGACAGGAACCCGAAGAACAGCAGCATGGCGACGATACCGAGCTGGCGGCCGAGGCCGGGGTGCTGCACCGTGAAATCGTAACCGGCAGTGGCCAGCGCGGCGTCGAGCTGGCCCTTGCGCGCAGCGGTGTCGTTCCAGTCGAAGTCCTCGATCGGCACCAGCGCATCGCCGACGCGCAGCGCGAGCTCGCCGGATGCCGACAGGTCGTAGGGCACTCCGGCCGCTGTCAGGTCGGAGATGAGCCGGCCGCACTCGGTCGCCTGGACGTTGGCGAACGGATCGAATTCGCACCCCGGGCCCGAGACGGCCACCGGCGCGGCGCGCGCGGAATCGTTGAGGGCCGGATTGGCGAACTGGCCGAGCAGCCAGAACGCGGGAAAGATGGTCAGCAGGATCAGGATATTGCCGATGATGATCGGCTTCTTGCGGCCGACCCGGTCGGACCACCTGCCGACCATGACATAGAATGACATCATGATCGGACCGGCGATCAGCACCAGGGTCTCGGTAGTGGTCGCATCGACGCGCATGGGACCCTTGAGGAACGACAGGCTCGAGAAATAGGCGGCGTAGAAGATCGTCGTCAGGCTGCCGGTCACCCCGAACAGCGCGACGAAGATGCGCTTCTTGTTGCCCGGGTAGGTGAAGCTCTCCTTGAACGGATTGGTCGACGTGTGCCCGGCCCGCTTCATCTCGCGGAACACCGGGCTTTCGTTGAGCTTGAGCCGCATCCACAGCGAGATGCCGAGCAGCACGATCGACCCGACGAACGGCAGCCGCCAGCCCCAGGCGGCGAAATCCTCCGGCGTCATCAGCAGCCGGCAGGCCAGCACCACGGCGACGCTGAGCACGAAGCCGCCGACCACCGAGGCCTGGATGAAGCTGGTGTAGTAGCCGCGCTTCTCAGGCGGGCAGTGCTCGGCGACGTAGATCGTCGCGCCGCCGTACTCACCGCCCAGCGCCAAACCCTGCAGGACCCGCAGGAACAGTACAATCAGCGGCGCGGCGAGACCGATCGTCGCGGCCGAGGGGATCAGGCCGATCCCGGCGGTGGCGACGCCCATCAGCGTGACGGTGACGAGGAAGGTGTACTTGCGCCCCAGACGGTCGCCGAGATAGCCGAACAGGATCGCGCCGAGCGGGCGGAAGCCGAACCCGACCGCGAACCCGGCCCACACCAGCAGCATCTGCAGCGTCGCGTTGTCGGCCGGGAAGAAGGCCTGGCCGATCATCGCCGCGAGCGTTCCGTAGATGAAGAAGTCGTACCATTCGAACACCGTGCCGGCCGAGGACGCGGCGATGACGAGGCGAATCTCCTTCGCGCTCGGTTGTTCCGTCACCACCGGTTCAGCCATCGTCGCCATCGGCGCGCCCCCTTGCTCTTCGGCGCGGTGGTTAGCCCGCGGTCGCGGGGCTGGAAAGGGCGGCCAGCGCCGCCCTCCACGGCAGCAGCATGGCCCCGTGGCGCGCAGGATAGGCGCGCGCGGGTTCGAGCGGCGCGAGGCCGGGCCAGTCGGGCAACGGCGCTTCGCCCGCAAGCCAGGTTTCGAGCCCAGCCAGCGCGGCGGCGATGTCGTCCGCGCCACGGCCCCGGGCGTGTCGGGCGAAGACCGCCGCCGCGGCCTGGCCGACCGCGCAGGCGCGGACGGTCATGCCGAACCGCCCGATCCGGCCGGCCGCGTCCAAATCGAGGTCGAGCGCCAGCGTACTGCCGCACGTCGCGGACCGCGCCTCTCCGCGCAGCGTCTCCTCGTCGAGCCGGGGCCAGCGCGCCAGCTCGACCGCCAGGGCCAGCAATTCCGGCGTGTACAGCCGCGCGGCGCTCATGGCGCGGCGGACGACTCCGGGCCGCCGTCCGCCGCTCCCCTCAGGCGGCGCTGGCGCTCGTCGATCAGTTGCACCATCGCATCGGCGCTGGCGTTGACGAACGGATATGTACGCGCGGTCGTGATCCACACCGGCCGCCCGGTCGGGCCCCAGACGGTGTCGTAGCCGAGCACCAGCAGCGAGAAGGCCATGACCACCATGATCACGCCCTTGACCGCGCCGAAGCCGAACCCGAGCACCCGGTCGAATGGACCGAGGACCGAGTTGCGCGTCGCCCGGCCCATCCGAAGCGCGATCAGCTTCATGCCGGCATAGGGGATCAGCAGCAGCAGCGCGAAGGCAAGCACCGCCGCGCCCGAGGGAGTGCCGATGAAGCCGTAAAGCGCCTCGGTCAGGTCGGTGTGGAGGAAGCGGATCGCGCACACCGCCAGCACCCACGAGAGAAGCGAGAGCACTTCCTGCACGAACCCGCGCATGAAGCCTCCGACCGCCGCGACCCCGACGATCAGCAGCACGATGATATCGAAACCCGTCATTCCGGACGAATCTATGCTGCGCCCATCACGCGGTCAACGAGCTTGGGGAGAGTTGCCAACCCCAAATAGCTCAAACCGGACACGTCCTTGAGCCCGTCCTCGGGGCCGAAGCCGATCTCGAAGCCGAGCTTGGCCGCCTCGCGCAGGCGCAGGCTGGCGTGAGCAACGGGCCTCACCTCGCCCGACAGCGATACTTCGCCGAACCAGATGCCGCGCAGCGGCAGAGGCTTGTCGGCGAGCGCGGAGACCAGCGCCGCGGCCACCGCGAGGTCGGCGGCGGGGTCGGTGAGCCGATAGCCGCCGGCGACGTTGAGGTAGACTTCGGCCGAGGAGAAACTGAGCCCGCAGCGCGCCTCGAGCACCGCCAGCAGCATCGCCAGCCGTCCCGAATCCCAGCCCACCACGGCGCGGCGCGGGGTGGCGCCCGATTGCAGCCGCACGATCAGCGCCTGGACCTCGACCAGGACAGGACGAGTGCCCTCAAGCGCCGGAAACACGGAGCTGCCGGCGATGGCATCCTCGCGCCCGGACAGGAACAGCATCGACGGGTTGGCCACTTCGGCCAGTCCCTGCCCTTCCATCGCGAACACGCCGATCTCGTCGACCGCGCCGAAGCGGTTCTTGAGCGCGCGCAGGATCCGGTACTGGTGGCTGCGCTCGCCCTCGAAGCTCATCACCACGTCGACCATGTGCTCGAGCACGCGCGGGCCGGCGATCGTCCCGTCCTTGGTGACATGGCCGACGAGCACAAGCGCGACTCCGTTCTCCTTGGCATAGCGGATCAGCTCGAACGCGCTGGCGCGCACCTGGCTGACGGTGCCCGGCGCGCCTTCGATCAGGTCGGAATGCATGGTCTGGATCGAATCGACCACCAGCAGCGCCGGCGGCGCGGCGTTGCCCAGCGTGGTCAGGATGTCCCTGACCGAGGTCGCCGCCGCGAGTTGCAGCGGCGCGTCGGCGAGCCCCAGCCGCGCGGCGCGCAGGCGCACCTGCCCGGTCGCTTCCTCTCCGCTGATGTAGACCGTGCGTGCGCCGGTCCGGGCCATCCGCGCCGCCGCCTGGAGCAGCAGCGTGGACTTGCCGATGCCCGGTTCGCCGCCCATCAGGATCGCAGATCCGGGCACGACGCCGCCGCCGAGCGCGCGGTCGAACTCGGCGAGACCCGTGCTGCGCCGCCTCAGCGGTTCGGAGGGAGCATCGAGCGGCTCGAAGGCGACTGGGCGCCCTCCGCTCGACAGGTCGTGCCGCGCGGAGAACGGGGTGTCGGGTGCATCCTCGACCAGGGTGTTCCACTGCGAGCAATCGACGCACTGCCCCTGCCAGCGGGTAGCGACGCTGCCGCATTCGGTGCAGATGTAGCGGCGCTTGGGCTTGGCCATGGCGTGAGGATAGTGAGAACGTAGAGGGAACACAAGTTCCGTTTCAAAGTGCTGGATGTGGAAGCGGACGGTCGGCAAACGACCCATTGCGGACATTGTCTGTGTGACTTAGGTCCCGCTGGTGGGGAGTATCGAAGCATTCATTTTTGCAGGGTTTGTCGCGGGCCTCGTCGTCGGCTGGCTTGCGCCGACAAGCAAACTTGGATGCTTCGTGCTGCTGGGCGTTCCTGTCCTCGCACTCGGCTACGTAAGCTGGTGGTTGATCGAGAACCCCGACATCAAGCGCGAGCAGGCTACTTGGGCGTTGGTTTACTTGTTCGGTCCCTTGTGGCCGAGCGCGGGCGCCTTAGTAGGATTCTATCTTTATAGAGCGTTACAGAAATGGTCTCGGAAACGCTGACGTTCTGTTCCGCTTTCCACCCATTGCAGCCCCTCCTCAGCACCCCATTCTCGTCATGCTGAACTTGTTTCAGCATCCATCGCGCCACAGGTCCGGAGCAGGCCGTCGGGCGCAACGCCGGTGCAAGGCCGCCGCTTTGCGGTGAGCCGGCGTCTCAATCGGTGGCTCCGCTCTGGCGGAGAAATGGACCCCGAAACAAGTTCAGGGTGACGGGTGAAGAAGGCCGGTCGCGATCACGACAGCTCACCTTCCTTGCGCCTCGAGGCTGCCCCAGATCGCTTCGACGAACTGGTCCTCCGGGAAGAACGCGTTCGACGTGTCGGCCAGCCCCGCGACCGGCTTGGCGGCCTTGGCCTGGTCGAGCGTGCGGCCCGCGGTCTTGAGCGCCTGCACGCGCTCGACGGCGGTGGCGATCATGCCGCGCCAGGCGATCAGGTCGGCGCGATTGGCGAGCGGGCCGTGGCCGGGGATGACCACCGTGCCCGCGTTCGTCATGGCGATCGCCTGGTCGAGCGAGACCAGCAGGCGCAGGACGTTGCCACCCGAAGAGATGTCGACAAACGGAAACCCGGCGCCCTTCATCATCATGTCGCCGGTGTGCAGCACGTTGGCCTTGCGCCAGTAGACCACGCTGTCGCCGTCGGTGTGGCCGCCGCCGGTGTGGACGACGTCGATCGTGTCGCCGTTCATGTGGAAGGTCACGCGGTGGTCGTAAGTGACGACCGGCAGCGCGGCCTTGGGCGCCGGGGGCGAATTGTTGCCCGCCACGGCGCCGCCGGCGGCGAGGCGGTCGCGGACGCGCGTCTGCGCGACGATGATCGCACCGGCGTTTCCGAACGGCTCGTTGCCGCCCGCGTGGTCGAAATGCCAATGGGTGTTGACCAGGTACTTGACCGGGCTCGCGCCCAGCCCGGCGATGGCCGCCTGGATCTTGGGCACGAGCGGGGCGAACTGGTCGTCGACGATGAAGGTGCCGTCCTCGCCGTGGCTGACGCCGATGTTGCCGCCGTTGCCGAACAGTACCGAGACGCCCGGCTTGATCGGCTGCGCGGTGACCTGGATCGCGTCCCAGTCGGGCTGTTGCTGGGCGATGGCCGCACCGGCCAGCGAAATCGCGATGGCGCCTCCGAATACGAACGGGCGATAATTCATGGCAGTCCCCCTTCCGCGCCCTTGGTAACGGCCCGGGGGACGCCTGTCAGCCCTTGAACGCGCCCTTGAGCTTGGCGAAGAACCCGGCGCTTTCGGGACATTCGTCGCCGGTCTCGGTCTCGCGGAACTCGCGCAGCAGCTCCTTCTGCCTCGCGCTGAGCTTCGTCGGGGTCTCGACCACGATCTCGGTGACCAGGTCGCCGCGCCCCCGCCCCTGCAGCACCGGCATGCCCGCGCCGCGCTTTCGCAATTGGCGTCCGGACTGAATTCCGGAGGGTATCTCGATTTCGTGGGTCTCGCCGTCGAGGCCGGGAATCTCGATCGTCCCGCCGAGCGCGGCGACAGTGAAGCTGACCGGCACACGAGTGAACAGCGAAGTCCCTTCGCGCTGGAATACCGGGTGCGGCTTGATGTGGACGAAGATGTAGAGATCGCCCGGGGGCGCGCCGTTGGGCCCGGCCTCGCCCTTGCCGTTGAGGCGGATGCGGGTGCCGTTGTCGACGCCCGGCGGCACCTCGACCTCGAGTGCCTGGACCTTGTCGACGCGCCCTTCGCCCCGGCATTCGCGGCACGGGCTCTCGATCACCTGGCCGCTGCCGTGGCAGGTCGGGCACGGACGCTCGATCACGAACAGGCCCTGGTGGGCGCGGACCTTGCCGTTGCCCCGGCACAGCTCACAGGTGCGCCGCGAAGTGCCCGGCGCCGCGCCGGATCCGCCGCACGGCTCGCAGGCGACCGAGACCTCGACCTTGATCTCGGCGCTCTTGCCGTGGAAGGCGTCCTCGAGGCCGACTTCCATGTCGTAGCGAAGATCGGCGCCGCGGCGCGGCCGGGCGCGGTTGGTGCCGCCGCCGAAGGCGCTGCCGAAGATCGTCTCGAAGATGTCGCCGAGGTCGCCGAAATCGGCCTGGGATCCGCCGCCGCCCATTCCCTGCTGGAACGCGGCGTGGCCGAAGCGGTCGTAGGCGGCGCGCTTCTGCGGGTCCTTGAGGCATTCGTACGCGGCGCTGACCGCCTTGAACTTGGCCTCGTTGTCCTTGCAACCGCCGTTGCGATCCGGGTGATATTCCATCGCCAGCTTGCGATAGGCGGCCTTGATCGTCGCGCCGTCCGCATTGCGGGGGACACCGAGCGTTTCGTAGAAGTCTGTTTCCATCGCCGACATCAAAAAGCCCTCTCCCCGGCCCTCTCCCCTGAAGGGGGGAGGGGGGGGCCTCAAGGTCAGCCCTTGTTGTCTTCGTCGACTTCCGAGAACTCGGCATCGACGACTTCCTCGTCGCTCGCCGAGCCGGCTGCGGCTTCCTCGCCGCCTTCGCCGCCGGGGGCAGCTGCCGCCGCCTGGTCCTTCTCGTAGATCTGCTGGCCCATCTTCATGGCGAGGTCGGTCAGCACCTGGGCCTTGGCCTTGATCGCCTCGACGTCGCCGCCGTCGATCGCGGTCTTGGCCTCGGCGAGCGCGGCTTCGATCTGCGACTTGAGCTCGGCGTCGATCTTGTCGCCGTGCTCCTCGAGCTGCTTCTCGGTGGCGTGGACCAGGCTGTCGGCGTTGTTCTTCGCCTCGGCCGCGTCGCGCCGCTTCTTGTCCTCTTCGGCGAATTTCTCGGCGTCCTGGACCATCTGCTCGATGTCGGCGTCGCTGAGACCGCCCGAGGCCTGGATGCGGATCTGCTGCTCCTTGCCGGTGCCCTTGTCCTTGGCGTGGACGTTGACGATGCCGTTGGCGTCGATGTCGAAGGTGACCTCGATCTGCGGTACGCCGCGCGGCGCCGAAGGAATGCCGACGAGGTCGAACTGGCCGAGCATCTTGTTGTCCGCGGCCATCTCGCGCTCGCCCTGAAACACGCGGATCGTCACCGCCTGCTGGTTGTCCTCGGCGGTCGAGTAGACCTGGCTCTTCTTGGTCGGGATCGTGGTGTTGCGGTCGATCATGCGGGTGAACACGCCGCCGAGCGTCTCGATGCCGAGCGAGAGCGGGGTCACGTCGAGCAGCAGCACGTCCTTGACGTCGCCCTGCAGCACGCCGGCCTGGATCGCCGCGCCCATGGCGACGACTTCGTCGGGGTTGACGCCGACGTGCGGTTCCTTGCCGAAGAACTCCTTCACCGTCTCGCGGACCTTGGGCATGCGGGTCATGCCGCCGACGAGCACGACGTCGTCGATATCGGACTGCTTGAGCCCGGCGTCGGCGAGCGCCTTCTTCATCGGCTCCTTGGTGCGTTCGATCAATGGCGCCACCATCTTCTCGAGGTCGGTGCGGGTGACCGTCTCCACCAGATGCAGCGGCGTGGTGCTGCCGCCTTCCATGCGCGCGGTGATGAAGGGCAGGTTGATCTCGGTCGTGGCCGTGCTGGAGAGCTCGATCTTGGCCTTCTCGGCCGCTTCCTTGAGGCGCTGAAGAGCGAGCTTGTCGGTCTTCAGGTCCATGTTCTCCTTGGCCTTGAACTTGTCGGCCAGCCACTCGACCAGCTTGGCGTCGAAGTCCTCGCCGCCGAGGAAGGTGTCGCCGTTGGTCGACTTCACCTCGAAAACGCCGTCGCCGATCTCGAGAATCGAGACGTCGAAGGTGCCGCCGCCGAGGTCGTATACCGCGATGGTCTTGCCTTCGCTCTTCTCGAGGCCATAGGCGAGCGCGGCCGCGGTCGGCTCGTTGATGATGCGCAGCACTTCGAGACCGGCGATCTGGCCCGCGTCCTTGGTCGCCTGGCGCTGGGCGTCGTTGAAGTACGCCGGAACGGTGATGACCGCCTGGGTGACGGTCTCGCCGAGGTAGGACTCGGCGGTTTCCTTCATCTTCTGCAGGATGAAGGCGCTGATCTGGCTGGGGGAGTAATCCTCGCCGCCGGCCTTGACCCAGGCGTCGCCGTTCTTGCCCTTGACGATCGTGTAGGGGACCAGCTCGGTGTCCTTCCTGGTCACCGGGTCGTCGAAGCGGCGCCCGATCAGGCGCTTGACCGCGAAGATGGTGTTGTCGCCGTTGGTGACCGCCTGGCGCTTGGCCGGCTGGCCGATCAGGCGTTCGCCGTCCTTGGTGATGGCGACGATCGACGGCGTGGTGCGCGCGCCTTCGGCGTTCTCGATGACCTTGGGCTTGCCGCCTTCCATCACCGCGACGCAGCTGTTGGTCGTGCCGAGGTCGATACCGATTACTTTGGCCATAGGTTACCCCACATCCCTTTCTGAGCGTTGGACGCCGCACAGTCGGTCTTCCGTCCAAGGCAAGACCGGTCGGCGGCTCGTTTACGCGGGTGATATAGGTGGGCGCCCGGTTGGCACAAGGGCGCCGCAGGGATACAAAATCGACGCATCGACGCCAAGAAATCGACTGGGGAGGATGAGGACATGACGAAGAGCATCGGGGCCGCGCTGGCCCTTGCCATTGCCGTGGCGCTGCCGGTGGCCTGCAGCGAGGCGCCCGAGCAGGCCAACGCCGCGCCCGACGCGCCCGAAGGGATCGCGGTCGAAAACGGGCGGCTCATGCTCCCCGCCGTCGCCGGCAATCCCGCGGCGGTCTATTTCGACGTCGTCAACAGCGGCGAGCGCGACCGAATGATCCGCGCCGCGTCGGTCGCGGGGGCCGGCAGCTCGATGATGCACATCACCAACGAAACCGGCATGCAGGAAATCCTGCAGGTCATGGTCAAGGCCGGCGAGACCGTGAAGTTCGAACCCGGGGGCACGCACGTGATGGCCATGGACCTGGCCGATACGGTCGTCGAGGGCGGCGAGGCCGAGGTGACCGTCACCTTCGTCGGCGGCGACAAGGTCAGCTTCCCGGCCGAGGTGCGCGCGGCGGGCGACGAACGCTGAGCGAAGCGGCGCTCGCCTGCCCGGTCGGCGGCGAGCGCCGCCTGACCGAAGGCGAGGCCGCCCTCGCCCGCGGCGTGTTCGGCGGTGCGATCGATTATGCCAAGGTCACGATCCGGCGCCGCAAGTTCTTTCCCCTGCAGCCGCGCCGGACGACGATGGCGCCGCGCGGACACCTGCATTTTCACCCCCTTGGTGAGGCCTACTGCGACGATTTCTCGCTCGTTCCGCCGCACCGGCAGGGCCTGTTCATCCACGAGATGACGCATGTCTGGCAGACCCAGACGCTGGGCGCATGGTACCTGATCCTGCACCGCCATCCCTTCTGCCGCTACGGCTACAGCCTCAAGCCGGGCTGGAAGCTGGAGCGGTACGGCATCGAACAGCAAGCCGAGATCGTGCGGCACGCGTTCCTGCTGCGGCGAGGCGTCAGGCTGCCCGGGGTGGCGGACCCGGCGGCTTACGATCTGCTGGTCGATTTCCCGGGAGCAGCGTAAGAAAGCCGGCAGGGAGGTACGGACCATGGACGAAGTGCGCGACAGCTTCCGGCCCTCGACCGCGGGCTGGCTGAGAGGGACCGCCGCGGGAATCGGAACGGTACTGATGGGTATCGCCGGTTTCGCGGTCATGATCGCGGCCGCCGGAGACTGGGGCGCCTGGCCGCTCGCCCTGACCGGTGCCAGCGTCCTGATCGTGCTGTGGAAATGGCTCGAGAACATGGCCGCGAAGTACGAGATCACGGTGGAGCGACTGGTCGTGCGGCGCGGACTCATCTTCAAGTCGATCGACGAGATCGAGCTGTACAGGATCAAGGACGTGCGGATGGATTTCAGCCTGCTCAACCAGTGGGCCGGCATCGGCAACATCTGCGTCACCTCGAGCGACGAAACGACGCGCGTCGGCAGCCTGGTGATGCGGCACATCGAAAAGGCGCAGGCGCGCCGCGAGGAGCTGCGACGACTGGTCGACGCCGCCCGTCAGCACCGAGGCGTGCGTGAAATCGACATGGTGCACGAGGATTTCTGACCCTCCCTGCCGCTCTATTTGAAACATTGTTGCCGGGCCACGAAGCAATCTGAAATTGAGACCATCGGCGCCGAATGGTATCCTGCGAAACCATTCGGGCGGCCCAACCCGCGCCCACCGCGGAACAACCCATGCAGCTATCCGACTACGGAATGTCGCGCGAGCGCGGTTTCCTTTCGCCTTACGAAATCGACGAAGTGTTCATGCCGACCCGCTTCGACGCGGTGATCGACACCGCCGAACGGCTGGGCGCCCTGCTCTCGACCGGGCGGGTCCGCCACTGGCTCGACAAGCTGCCCGAACCGGACATCGCCCGGTGGGTTCTCGATGCGCCCGAGGAACAGGTGCGCACGATGATGGTGCACTACAGCTTCCTGGTGCAGGCTTACGTGTGGGGAGAGCCCGAGCCGCCACGGCACCTGCCCGCCAACCTCGCCCGCCCGATCGTCGCCATCGCCGACCGGCTCGACCAGGCGCCGCTGCTGCCCTATTCGGCCTACGTGCTCGACAACTGGGCGCGGATCGACAAGGCCGGCCCGGTCGCGCTCGAGAACATCCGCATGGTGCAGAACTTCCTCGGTGGAGCGGACGAGAACTGGTTCGTCCTGGTCCACGTCGCGATCGAGGCGGAGGCCGGGGTGCTGCTCGACAACGCGGTGCAGCTGGTAGACGCGGCGGATCGTGAGGACGCGGAGGGCTGCGAGGCGTTGCTGGCCGGCATGGACCTGGCGTGGGAGCGGATCTACGCCGCGTTCAAGCGCATGCCCGAGCGCTGCGATCCGTACATTTACTTCCACCGCGTGCGCCCCTACATCCACGGCTGGGCCAACAACCCGGCGCTGGGCGAAGGGCTGGTCTACGAGGGCGTCGAGAGGTTCGCCGGGAAGCCGCAGGCGTTCCGCGGGCAGACCGGATCGCAAAGCTCCATCGTGCCGTCGATGGACGCGCTGTTCGGTGTTCATCACAGCGCCGATCCGCTCAAGGCCTTCCTCGACGAGCTGCATCACTATCGGCCGGTAGCGCACCGCCGCTTCATCGAGGACATGGCCGCGCAATCGACGCTGCGCGCATTCGTCACCCGCACCAACTCGCCCGCCCTGCGCGACGCGTTCAACGCCTGCCTGGAACAGGTCGTGCGTTTCCGCACGCGGCACCTCGAATACGCGGCGAGCTACATCAACAAACAGGCCGGCTCGATCGCCGGCAACGACCCCGACGTCGGGACCGGCGGCACGCCGTTCATGAAATACCTGAAGAAGCACCGCGACGAGAACCGCGCGCAGGTGGTCTGAACACAACGCCCCGTGGTTAACCGCAAACTGACCAGTCGACGGTAGGAAGGCGGCGATGCCCGGAAAGCCGCCGCCTCCAAACCTCGATTCGTTTCACCGGGAGCGCAGCAAGCTGCTCGATGCCTTCGCATGTGTCGAAGCACAGCTCGTCAGGGCGATCGTTCGCGGTGGAGGCAAGGCGAAGCGCGACACGCTAGCGAGCAAGATCAAGACCTTCCGAGAGCAGCGCGCGGGCAACATCTCTGACGAGGTGGCCG
>Ga0307505_10000064_pt1 | contig 129111 bp, 133 predicted proteins | sample 23_S_MG_FD_202183 | JGI IMG/M metagenome (GOLD analysis project Ga0307505, IMG submission 202183) | Soil microbial communities from Populus trichocarpa stands in riparian zone in the Pacific Northwest, United States - 23_S | ecosystem: Environmental > Terrestrial > Soil > Riparian zone >...
CCGTCTGGGTGCCGACTAATTTTCGTCAGACTCCCGATGAAGTCGCAGCAACTGCGCAAATTTCTGACCCCGCTGTCATGATCTGTCACAGCGATTTTCCCAATCATGTTTCGGCGGTTCGCGCGGTTGCCCCCAATCTTCGCACAGTGGTGTCGATCGGGACTTCCGCTTTTGGCGAATCTTACGACGATTTGGTCAACGCAAAAATGGCGGCAAGCCCGACGATGACGGCCGTAGAATACGACGACCCCTGCTGGTTTTTTCTCACCTCAGGAACTACAGGTCGTCCCAAAGCAGCAGTCTTGACGCACGGCCAGATGGCTTTTGTTACATCGAGCCACCTCTGCGATCTGATGCCAGGCACAACGCATCGCGACGCATCGTTGGTCGTAGCACCGCTGTCTCACGGAGCAGGAATCCATCAACTCACACAGGTTGCTCGAGCAGCAAAGACGATACTGCTGGAAGGTGAGCGCTTTGACCCGCGAGAAGTGTGGTCACTCGTTGCTCGTTGGCGAGTGACAAATATGTTTACCGTGCCGACCATAGTGAAATTGTTAGTCGAAGCACCGGCGGCAGACGACTTCGATCACTCCTCGCTGCGGTATGTAATTTACGCCGGGGCACCGATGTACCGCGTGGACCAAAAAAGGGCCTTAGCCAAGCTCGGTAAAGTTCTGGTGCAGTACTACGGGCTTGGCGAAGTGACTGGCAATATTTCAGTGCTTCCACCGGAGTTACACGACCAAGCAGACACCCCTGAAAGTCGAATCGGTAGCTGCGGCTATGAACGAACTGGAATGCAAGTATCCATTCAGAACGATGACGGCGACGAAGTAGCTGCTGGTACCGACGGAGAAATTTGCGTCTGCGGGCCGGCAGTTTTTTCCGGCTACTACAATGACCTCAGAGCGAATGAACGGGCCTTCCGCAACGGCTGGTTTCGAACGGGAGATCTTGGCCATTTCGACGAAGCCGGATTCATTTACATCACTGGCAGAGCTTCTGACATGTACATTTCAGGTGGCTCCAACATCCACCCGCGAGAGATCGAGGAAAAGATACTCGCGCATCCTTCAATTGCGCACGTCGCAGTGGTCGGCGCACCTGATGAAATGTGGGGCGAGGTCGGCATTGCAGTGTGCGTACTTCGCGCGGATGCGACGTTGTCTGAGGAGGATTTACTTGGTTGGCTTGCCGACAAGGTTGCCAGTTACAAATTGCCGAAACGCGTCGTCTTTTGGCCGTCGATACCAACATCTGGCTACGGCAAGATTGCAAAAGCGAGTGTACGGCAGGAACTGGAAGCTCGCGGACAACTCCATTCACAGCCTTTGACGGAAATGGCTCGAATTTCGGCGAAGCGCTTGGGCGTCGCAGAGCGCAAGGTTACGCACGCACAGATGCCCGGAGCACCACGGATCGATGGTATTGACTCATGAACGACACGGACCGAACGGAGCGAGCTTGCGCGCGACTGGTGACGGCGTTCGCAAACGCCGCAGATCATCGGAACTACGACCGCATCCTGGCCTTGTTCACGGAGGACGGCATTTTTTCCCGTCAAGGAACTAGCTACGCGGGAAGGGCGGAAATTAGATCGTACTTAGAGAGCAGACCGACAAAAATGACCAACCGTCATTTTGTGACAAACTTTGAGCTCACCCGACTTACCGAGACTGCGGCCGATGCGGTAGCCTATTACACGGTCTATCGTACCCTGGAAGCCGAGCCGGCTCCGGACGAAAAGCCACTGCAGGTTGGATTGCCGGCGGGGGTCGGAGAATTTCACGCTCAGTTTCGATTGGTTGCCGATGGTTGGCGCTTGTCACAGCTTCAGGTCCGCCCAGTTTTTGTTCAGCCGATATGATTTGAGGTAAGATCGCTGAACAAATGTTTCTCGCATAGAGGTTGGCATCCGAAAACCGGGTAACACAGGCTGGCGGCATTTGCGGCGGAGAAGAGACATGGACGAGATCGAACCGGGCGGCACTCAAAGTATCGGCCGTGCGATCCGCCTCCTGCTCGCCGTCAGTCGCGCTAGCTCACAAGGCGCTCGGTTATCCGATCTGGTTGCAAACGCCGACCTACCGAAGGCAACCGTGCGAAGACTTTTGCTTGCGCTGGTCCGCGCGAACTTATTGGAACAGGACGAAGCGCGCCGGTATCATATCGGTCCGGAAATTTACATACTTGGCACTCTCGCCAGCAAACGGTTTGATATTCACGCGCTTGCGCAAAATTCTCTCGCCCGTCTCGCTAGCATCACTGGCGACACAGCGTTTCTATCTGTGCCGCGCGGCACTTATGCGGTTTGTATACATCGAGAGGAAGGGGGCTTTCCAATCCGTACTCACGTCCTGCAGGCGGGCGATCGCCATCCGCTTGGATTGGGAGCGGGCAGCTTAGCGATGCTCGCTGCAATGCCCGATCCCGAGATCGAGAAGATTGTCGATGCAAATAAAGCCGTCATTTCTGAAAAGTATCCGAATTACTCGCCCGCGATACTACGCGGACTTGTGAGTGAAACGCGAGAGAATGGGTATTCGGTCAACCCGGGAATGATTATGAAGGGCTCATGGGGCATTGGTGCACCCATTCGTGGCCGCAATGCGGAAGTTGTGGGCGCGCTATCAATCGCGGCAGTCGAAATGCGACTGGGCGTCGAACGTCAAAAGGAACTGGCTTTACTCTTACTGGAGGAAACGGCGCGATTGGAATTATTGCTAAAGGACATTAAGACGCGCTCGGAGCTTCCTGTGGATATTTCTTCCAATCAAAAGATTACGCCAAAGCGCGCGAAACGAAAGCACCAATCCTCTCTTAGCCCCAGTTCGGTGTGATTGAGACACACTTCAGTTCACGCTGAGTACAAGAGACTGTTGTTGGTTAGGAATGCCGCCGTTCCGCTAACCGAACAGTCTCGCGAAGCGGGCGGTTTTTCATTTTCTTCGCGCAGTTCGGCCTAGGTCGACCAGGGGCTGTGATGGCCAAAAACGTTCGATCGGAAAAGAGGGCCGGGAATCCAATTGATCAGCAGGGCCGCGCGCGAACTCGCATGTGGCGAATGACGCTCGGGATGAGCCAAACGACGTTGCGCGAGAAATTGGGCATTACGTTTCAGCAGATTCAGAAATACGAGAAGGGCTCGAACAGAATCGGCGCGAGCCACTTGCAGATGTCCTCTTGCAGCTTATGGGCAATGCTTCGGCGGAGAAGGTCGGGACCGAACGCCTTCGGTGGTTCGGATCTGAACTTCGCGCGCTAGCGCGCGCGAAGTTCGACGATCGGCATTGATCGAAGCTGCTCCAGTTCTGCTTCGATCAAGTGCCGCTAAAGCGCTGCGACACCGTGTAAGACCCAGAACCGCTAACCGCACCAATCTGCTGCGATCGCGCGATAAATCTCGGTCGCTTCGTAGATCCGCTCCACGACGCAAAATTCGTCAGTCTGATGCGCCATCGCCGCCTCACCGGGGCCGAGGATGATGAAGGGCGGGTGATCGAACGCGGGAACAAGAACGGCCGCGTCAGTGAGATAGGGAGCACTACGCGACTGTTTGCGATCGACTGACCGTCCCGTTGCTGAGCCAATCAGCGTTAGCGCGCGATTGAGCCAGGGATCAGTTGAGTCCGAATAGACTCCGGGCAAATCCAGAAAAGATTCAACAACGCAAGCGCCAGGAATGTGGGCGGCGACGTGCTCGCGAATTTCGTTGTGCTCCTGCCCGGGTATGGTTCGTATGTCGAGCCCGACCTCTGCGCGATCGGGGACCGAGTTCACATTCGAGCCGCCTCGCACATAGCCCACATTTAGCGTCGGCCGCCCGAGTACGGAATGAGGCGCGGTGTTGAAACCAAAATCGTCGAGCGCCGCAATACTGTGCGCGGCCTTGATGACCGCGTTGTCTCCGAGTTCTGGCATCGAACCGTGAGCTGTCCGGCCTGTGTGAACGAGCCTGAGCCAAAGCGCGCCGCGGTGACCCATGAGCGGTTCATTGGATGAAGGCTCGCCAACGATGAGGGCGCCAGCCTGGCCGACTATTCCGCTCCTTACCATCGCAAGCGCACCCTCGCAGCCGGTTTCCTCACCCGCCGTCAGCACCAGTTTCAAGCCGCGCTTTAACGGGCGTCCGGCAACGTCGATTGCCGCAATGATCATTGCGGCAATTCCTGCCTTCATGTCAGTCGTGCCGCGGCCGAACAATTTGCCGGACCCCAGCTCCGCTCCGAAGGGGTCGACGCTCCATTCCGTCCCTCCGAGCGGCACGGTGTCGAGATGCCCGGTGAAACACAGAGGCTTGTCGTTCGACGAGCCTTTCACTTCGGCTACGACACCCAGCCGGCTCGGCCCCAGCTCGTGATAGACAACGGAATATCCTGCGGCCTCGAGCAATCGACCGGCAAGATGCGCAGCGGTCGTCTCGTTGCCTGGCGGGTTGATCGTGTCGAGCCGAACTAGCTGCTGGGCAATGGATAGCGGCGTCATATCAACCGACACAAATTCCCCCGTTAAATCTCAGTCGTCGGTCAACATAGTCGGCGCGCCCGACGGGGTCCAATCGGACGCGTTCATTCAGTTCACGGACGCATCGGCGCGCAAACGCGCGAAAACTCAAGATATCGTTCTCGGATTCAGAACATCCCGCTTGATGACATGTCTCGACATGTAAAATCTTGCTCGATGAGCCATCAATATCGCGCATGAGACACGACCTACGCACATGCCTCGAACAATTTTTGTTGGTGGTGTAATCGAACGGCGGCTAAACTATTAAAAGAAATTATTGGGTGCAGCGATGTCGGTCGAGTCGAACAAAAAGCTGATACGGCGCTTCTACGAAGAAGTCTGGGTCAAAGGCAACGTCGACGTTGCCGATGAAATTTATCACACCGATTATGTGCGTCATGATCTTCAGGCCGCACGCGCGATCAGCGGACCCGAGGGACAAAAGAAAATCGCCCGGGATCTTCGCGGTGCGTTTCCCGACATGACCTGGACCGTAGAGATGGTGATAGGCGAGGACGATTACGTGGTCGGACGTTGGGTCATGACCGGAACGCACACGAAAGCGTGGAACGACATCCAGCCGACCAACAAGAAGATGGTCTACACCGGCGTCAACATCTTCCGCTTCCGCGACGGGAAGGTCTCGGAGCTGTGGAATTTCCGCGACGACCTCGGCCTGATGCGGCAGTTGGGCGTACCGCTGCACGGCGGTTCGGCGGTCGACCACAAGAAGTGAATCGCCCGTGACAACCCCGACTGAAACGCACGGCCTCGGTATCGGCCGGCTTACGGAAGATATCGACGAACTTCTCCGGCGTTTCACCGAACCTCACGCGATCGCCGGGCGTGTGGGCGAAGCGCTTTCACGTCATCTGGACCAGCCGGGCTGGCTGCCGCCCTGTTTTCAGGAGCCAGATAACGACCGCTACCGTCAGCACTTGATCCATGTGTCGCCGTGCCGCCGCTTCAGCATCGTGTCGCTCGTCTGGAAACCAGGACAATGCACGCCGATCCACGATCACGTATCGTGGTGCGTCGTGGGCGTTTACAGTGGCCTCGAGAGCTCGACGGGCTATCAACTTTTTGAAGGCGCCAACGGCCGTTTCTTGGTGCCGACTCATAGTCATACCCTGCATCCCGGAGCGACCGACATTCTAGTGCCGCCCGACGAAGATATTCACCAGGTGACTTGTGCCGGCGACGACTTGACCGTGTCGATCCACATATACGGCGCAGATATCGGCAAGCTCGGGAACAGTGTGAACCGCCGGTTTGACGACGTCGAAATCCGCTCACCGGATCGCTTGCCATCTTCATCCCGTCCGCTGCGCTGGCGTACCAATTAGGGCCTGCTTCACCTTCGTTTCGTTCCGGGACACACTCCGGGGACGAACCGGCGGTTCGGCCAAAGGCGGAACGACTCACGCCAATGATATCGACAAGACAGATTGCGCTGCGCGTGTTCTTGCCCTTTGCGGCGGGCGTGCTGCTTTCTTATTTTTTCCGCAGCGTCAACGCGGTGCTTGAGTCGTATCTACGTGCTGACGTGCCCGGCGTCGACCGCGAGGTAATCGGCGTCATCACTGGCGCGTTCTTCCTGGCCATTGCCGCATTTCAGCTTCCGCTTGGCGTTTTGCTGGACCGCTTCGGGCCGCGGCGGGTCGAGTCGACGTTGATGCTGCTCGGGGCCGCCGGCTGCGTGTTGTTCGCCGTCGCGAACGGACCCGTCTCGCTATTCGCCGGCCGCGCATTGATCGGTTTCGGAATGGCGGCAGGCCTGATGGCCGCGCTGAACGCTTTCGCACTTTGGTACTCGACCGAGGACCTCCCAGCGGTCAACGGATGGGCCATGGCGGTCGGCAGCGTCGGAACCATTCTCGCGACGTTGCCTGTTCAGTTGGCGCTCACACATATCGATTGGCGCGATTTATTTGTTGCTCTCTCGATTGTGACGCTGTTGCTCGCTTCGATCATCTTCACGATTGTTCCGGAGCGGAGCGGCCACTCGCTGGCATCCTCTTTGCAGGCTGGCGGCCTCGCGCAGATCTGGAAGAGCCGGGTCTACTGGCGGCTCATGCCTTTCTTTGTCATGGGGCAGGGTACGCTCGTCGCGGTGCAGACCCTGTGGATCGCACCTTGGTTGCTTGAGGTCCGCGGCTTCAGCGAAGACATGAAGAGCATGCACCTGCTTCTCATGGCGATAACGCAACTTGTCGTTCTCGCGATGCTCGGCCGCTGCGTGCGTTTCCTGCGCGGTTACGGGCTCGAACCGCCGGCGATCGCGGCGGGCTCGATGCTGTTCGGGATCGCCGTTCTGCTCGCAATCGCCATCAATCCTGCATGGATGCCCGCCTGGTTGCTGCTCATGTTGCTCAGCACCGGCGCGTCCGGTTCGACGCTGTTCTTCGCGGCGATCACACAGAAATTCCCGGTCACGTTGTCCGGAAGACTGGTGACCAGCCTCAACATGTCGGTCTTCGGGATGGTCTTCGCCGTGCAGGCCTTCGTCGGCTTCCTCGTGAGCAGGTTGATCGAGCAGGCCCAGTTCGAAATACCGGCAGCTTACGGACTGACCTTCGCGGTTCTTGCCGCCGTCCAGATCGTTCCGCTGTTGTTGTTCGTTACGCTGCGCCCCCGACGCGCCCCCGTTCGCACGTAAGCCGTCAAGACTGCAGCAGCTCGGTCAGCGCCTTGTCGATGACCGAGCGAATTTCAGCGCTTTGCATGGCATTGCCCGCGCGGTGCCCCCAGTCGGACTGGACCACGCGAAGCTCTGCCTTCGGGATTTTCATCGTTTCGATGCGGCACTCGTCGATCGGAAAGAACTGGTCGCTGCTGCTCGCCATGACGAGCGTGCGGGCGCGGATTGAGCCGAGCGCAAGGTCGAGGTCGTTTGCGTAGAAATGGTTCGCCGAGATGTCGGCGTTCTGCCAGCTCCACCACATCGCCATCAGGTTATGCGGATCGAAGCGCGCGAAGTTGGCGTCCCAGGCCCTCGCCAGATAGTCGTCCAGCGAGGAGAAGCCGAGCGTCTCATAGAGCTTCTCGCGGTAAAACGCGGGCGATAGCGTCCACGCTGCATAGGCGCGCGCCACGGCGCGCAACCCGCGCTGTGGAGCCTCAGCCCAGGACGGATCGGCCGAGAGCGCGGCCTTCACGCTGTCGAGAACAACATAGTTGTGTCGCGAGGTTTTTGCCGTCGCGCAGATCGCGGCCAGGCGCCGGACGAAATCGGGGAACAACGCAGCCCAGTGAAATCCCTGCTGCCCACCCATGGAAAAGCCGGCCGCCAACTCGAGCTGTTCGACACCAAGCTTTTCGCGGAGCAGCCGATGCTGCAAGATGACGTTGTCGTAAATGGTGACGTTCGGAAAATCGCCGTTGCGTTGTCCGTCCACGGCGTTGCTGGGGGAGATGGAAAGTCCGTTTCCGATCAGGTTCGGGATGACGATGAAATAGCGGGCGGGGTCGAGCGCCATGCCGCTGCCGATCAATCCGGCGATGTCGCGATGCTGACTGCCGAACGGAGTTGCGTAAAGGATCGCGTTGGTTCCGGTCGCGTTCAGCGTGCCGTAAGTCTGATACGCAACGAACGCGTCGCGAAGCACGGCGCCTGACTGAAGTGCCACGTCGCCGCATCGGAACATGCAATGGTCGGTCATTGCCGAGCTTTCGGTCAAAGAGGCAGGTACAGGACGGCAATGACGAACAGTAGGATCACGGTGGTGACGCCGAGGAAGGTCGTCAGATGACGCCAGCCCAGCGCGGTGAGGCTGCCGGGCGCTGTACCGAGGCCGAGTGCGGCGATGGCGATGAGCAGGCCCCAGGTCGAGACTTCGCCGAGGATCGCCTTCACGGGCAGGTAGATCGGTAGGAGGCTTGGCACCGACGAAAGCACGCTGTTCAGGATCGAGAGCAGGAAGAACGCGACTGCGAACATCGGCATCGCGACGCGTCCGTTGCCTGAGTCTTGCTGCTGGCTGCGGAAGAGCAATGCAGTGACGAGGACGATCGGCAACAGCAACAGGACGCGGAAGAGCTTTACAATCACTGCGGTTTCGCCAACCGGCTCCGAGACCGAGTAGCCGGCGCCAACAACTTGCGCGACGTCGTGGATGGTGGCGCCGAGCAAGATGCCGGTGGCGGTCGCGTCGAGCCCGAGCAGCGCACAGAGCTGCGGGTAGGCGAGCATCGCAACCGTCGAGACGACGTTCGCGGCGATGACGACGAGCACCACGTCGGCATGTTTGCCCTTGTAGTCCGGCATGGCGCTCGCGACAGCGAGGGTGGCCGATGCCCCGCAAATCGCGGTCGCCGCGCCGGACAGCGCGCCGAAGCCTTTCGAGAGGTTCAGCGCTCGCGCGAATGCGAAGCCTGCAGCGAACGTGACGCCGGTGGCGACGACCAGCAGCAACGCCACTGGCCCACCGAGAGACACAACATCGCCGAAAGCGATCCGCAGACCGAGCAGTGCGACGACGACGCGAAGCAGAACCTTGACGCAGAACTCGAGGCCCGGTGTCCAGAGCGGACGGGTGACAAGGGGGTTCACCGCGATGCCGATCAGCAGAGCGACAACGATTGCGGGAATCGGGAGGAGCGGACCGAGAAGGCGCGCGCCCAGATAGCTGCACACCGCGACGGAAGCGGCGAGCGCGACGCCCGGCAAAAGGCGACGAGCGCGAAGAAAGGTAGAATCGGCGGCCGAGGTTAGAATTGTAGACCTGCTTCAGTATGCGAAGGCCGTCCGGCCTCGTATTTGCCGGCGTTACCAGATGTTCGGGAGAGCACTGTTTGAATAGGAGGAGATGAAGACGGACTGCCGCCCGGTCTTTGGATCGAAGACTGTGCGCGGCAGCCGGCCGATATTGGCGCCGTACACATGAATGCTGATCGCCGTCTCCGTGTCGCTCGGATTGGACACGCGATGCACGTCATGATCAGGCGGCGCGACATGGGCAACATCGCCAGCGCTCATGATTTCCGGCTCTCCAACCGGCTGGGGCGCGCCGCTCCGCTGCGGGAGGAAGCTCTGGGACATCTCCGATCCCTGGAACTGTCCGATGACGCCCCAGACGGTGTGGTTGTGGATTGGCGTCTGCTGCTTCGGTCCCCACACGAAACTGACGACACTGAAGCGTTCGAGTGGATCGCAGTAGAGGAGATACTGGCTATAGCTCGGCCCCGGTGCGTGGGCATATTCGGGCGGCAGCCAGTCGCGCGACCGAACGAGCTTCTTCATGTGGTCCGCGATCTTGCCCGGCAGTTCGCCTTCCGGCGTCTCGGCTTCAATCAATTGCGTGACGGCGGCGACGAATTCCTTGAGGGGCTGAGGGTTTTGCATGACGCTATCCTGTCGCTTGCTTCACCTCTCTGCGAAGTTCTTCGAGTTCTCGCAGAATTTCTTCGGCATGGCCGTTGAGCGCGGGCGGGTTGCTGCGCACGTCGATGGATCGGCCGCCGAGCACCATGGGCGAGCCGAACGTGCGCGTCTTCGTGCCCCCCGGCAGTTCGACGTCGTGCACCCAACCGCTGTGCTTGACCTGCGGGTGCTGAATGGCGTCGCCGAACGAGTTGATTGGACCGCACGGAACACCGGCCACATTGAACAGAGAGAGCAACTCTTCAACCGTGTAATCCTTGAATTGCTCTTCGAGAATTTCCGCCAGCTCGGTCTGGTTCTTCGCGCGCAGGGTCGGTGTTGCGAAATCCTCGCGGGCGGCGAGATCGGTCCGCCCGAGCGCGTCGCAGACCGACTGCCAGAGCTTGTTGTTGCCGGCCGCCATCGCGAGATAGCCGTCGCGCGCACGGAACGCCTGGTACGGCGCGTTGCGCGGATGACGCGATCCGATCGGCTCCGAATTCTTGCCGGTGCCGAAATATTCGCTGGTCTGTAGCGCCGAGATGCCCAGCGTCGCGCCGAGCATGGAGATATCAATGTGCTCGCCTTTGCCGGTTGCCTGCGCGTGCATCAGTGAGGCGGCGATGCCGTAAGCAGCGTACAGGCCGGCGGCGAAGTCGCTGACCGGAACGCCGCACTTGACCGGCGGACGGCCCCGTTCGCCGGTGACGCTCATCACGCCGCTGACCGCCTGAATGGTGAGGTCGAAGCCGCCTTCCCGCGACGCCGGACCTGTTTGTCCGAATGCGGAGATCGAGCAGTAGATGATCGCCGGGTTTTTCGCGGAGATCGCGGCGAAGCCAAGGCCGAGGCGGTCCATCACGCCCGGGCGATTGTTCTCAAGGACAATGTCGGCGTTGACGCAGAGATCGAATGCGACGGCACGATCGGCGTCGGACTTCAGGTCCAGCGCGATCGAACGCTTGTTCCGGTTGAGTGAAGCAAAATTCTCGCTGAAGCCGTTCGAGATCGGTGGCCAGTAACGTAGGTCGTCGCCTTCAGGCTTCTCGACCTTGATGACGTCGGCGCCAAGATCCGACAGCAACATGCCGCAGAACGGACCGGCTGCGATGTTGCAGAATTCGATGGCGCGGAAGCCTTCCAGAGGGAGCATTGATTGTTTCCCGGTTACCGCAACATGCGTCAGCGCACCTCTCGCCATTGCCAAGAATGGCGACTTGTGTCAATTAATAAAATACTTGTTCTGATAAGTAGAACAGTCAGATAGCAGGAGCGGCCATGCCCAAGAAGCTGAAACGCACCGCCATGGCGCTGGTTGAAGAGGCGCGCAGCCAGATCGAGGAGATCGACGTTGCCGACGCACTCGCGCTCCACGCAGCGGGCGACTGCCTGATCGTTGACGTGCGCGACGTGCGTGAACGCGCGCGCGACGGCTTCATTCCCGGCAGCATGCATTGCCCGCGCGGCATGGTGGAGTTTTGGATCGATCCCGAAAGCCCCTATTACAAGCCGGTCTTCGACACCGATAAGAAGCTCCTATTCCACTGCGCACTGGATTTCCGTTCGGCGCTGACGGTCCACACGGTGACGCGCATGGGCGTCGAGAACGCAACGCATCTGAAAGGTGGTCTGAAAGCCTGGCGTGAAGCCGGCGGTCCCATCGAGCGTCCGGCTGAAGGCGACAAGGCCGGCTGACGCGCATCCGGCTTGCCGGCCCGGACTCTTCAGTGTCATAATAGAGAACGGTTGTTCTGTTATATGAAACAAAAGCAGGCGCGATGGGGCGGCAGATGCGAGCGCGGGTGGGTGTGGACGTCGGTGGCACCTTTACCGATGTCGCCATCGAGTTTGAGAGCCGGATCGTCTCCGGGAAGGTTCTGACCGACCACACATCGCCGGAACGGGCGATCATCGCCGGCATCCTTCAGGTCGCGCGCGACGCCGACATTCCGCTGGCGTCCATCGACATGGTGATCCACGGCACGACACTCGTGACCAATGCGCTCATCGAGCGCCGCGGCGCGCGCACTGCGCTGGTCACAACGAGCGGGTTTCGCGACGTGATCGAGATGCGGACCGAGAACCGCTTCGAGCAGTACGATCTCAATCTAGTTCTGCCGACGCCGCTGATCGCGCGGCCGGATCGGTTCGTGCTTGAGGAACGGATCGACGCGCGCGGCAATATTCTCCGCGCGCTCGACGACGCGGCGCTGGCAGCGCTCGCCGACAAGGTGGTGCAGGGCGGCTACGAGAGTATCGCGATTGGCCTGATCCACAGCTATGTGAACGACACGCACGAGCAGCGCGTCCGCGATGCCATTCGCGCGCGCGACCCGAAGATCGCGATTTCCATTTCGTCGCAGGTCTCGCCGCAGATGCGCGAATACGAGCGCTTCAATACGGTGTGCGCCAACGCCTACGTCAAGCCGATGGTCGCCGCCTATCTGCACCACCTCAAAGTCGGTATGGCGGAAGCGGGCATCGCCGCGCCCATCTTCATGATGCATTCGGGCGGCGGCCTTATGTCGGTGGAAAGCGCGGCGGAATTTCCCGTGCGCCTCCTGGAATCGGGGCCGGCGGGCGGCGCGATTTATGCGGCAAATTTCGCGCGCAGCCATTCGGTCGAGCGCGTTCTCTCCTACGATATGGGCGGCACGACCGCCAAAATCTGCCTGATCGAATCTTTCGAACCGAAATCAGCCAACTCATTTGAAGTCGCGCGTACCTACCGCTTCAAGAAGGGAAGCGGCATGCCGATTTCCATTCCATCCATCGAGATGGTTGAGATCGGTGCCGGCGGCGGATCGATCGCTCACATCGACGGGCTCGGGCAAATTCGTGTCGGCCCGGAAAGCGCTGGGTCTGAACCGGGACCGTCCTGCTTTCAGCGCGGTGGCGATCGTCCCACCGTGACTGACGCCAATCTTCTCCTTGGCCGCATCGATCCCGATCGCTTTGCCGGCGGCTCGATCAGGCTGTCGCGCGACAATGCGGAAGCGGCCGCGGATCAAGACGTGGCCTTCCCGCTTGGTATCGACGTCGAGGCGGCGGCCTTCGGCATCTGCGAGGTGGTCGATGAGAACATGGCGAATGCCGCACGCGTCCATGCGATCGAGAGCGGCAAGGACATCAGCCACTTCACGATGATCGCGTTCGGTGGGGGCGCGCCGCTACACGCCTGCCGGCTGTGCGAGAAACTCGGTATTGACGCCGCCATCATTCCGCCCGGCGCAGGCGTAGGTTCGGCCATCGGATTTCTTAAGGCACCGTTCGCGTTTCAATCCGTGCGTGGTGCGTTCATGCGCCTGAGCAAATTCGACGCAACGCGGCTCAACGCGCTTGCGGTCGAGATGAAGGACGAGGCGGAAAGCTTCGTGCGCCAAGGCGCGCCCGGTGCTGCGCTCACCACCCGTTTCCGTGCTTTCATGCGCTATGTCGGGCAGGGGTGGGAAATTCCGGTCGATGTGGAAGTGCGGCATTTCAAACCGGCCGACGCGCAAGTTCTGCGTGAGAGCTTTGAAAGTGCCTACCGCCGGCACTTCAGCCGGCTGATTGACGCGCTCGACGTCGAGATCGTCAACTGGGCGGTCAGCGTTTCGTCGCCCCCGCGCTTCGTGAAGCCGGTCAAGCGCGCGCACATGAACGGCGCGGCGCGCACTGACGAAACCCGCCAAATCTTCGACGGTGGGTTGCGGTCGCGGGTCGAGGCGAAGGTGGTCGCCCGCGCCGAATTGCGGTCGGGCATGCATGTCAGCGGCCCGGGTGTGATTGTCGAAGATCAGACGTCAACCATCATCACATCTTCCTTCGACGCGATCATGCAGCCGGACGGAAGCTTGTTGCTGTTACGGAAGCAACCTGAGGCCGGAGGGGCGGTATGAGTGCACTCAGCGAAGTCGGCCGGCAGGTGATGTGGAATCGCCTGATCGCGGTGGTCGAGGAGCAGGCGCAGACGCTGATCCGCGCCGCCTTCAGCACCAGCGTCCGCGAGGCGGGCGACGTCTCTGCCGGCGTTTTCGACCGTCACGGCCGTATGCTCGCACAGGCCGTGACGGGGACGCCCGGCCACGTCAACGCGATGGCGGAGGCGATCGGTCACTTCATTCGGGAGATCGGTTCGGAGAGTATCTTCGAGGGCGATGTCTACATCACCAACGATCCGTGGAAAGGGACCGGCCATCTCCACGACATCACCATGGTGACGCCGTCCTTTTACAAGGAGAAGTTGGTCGGCTTCTTCGCGGCCACGGCGCATGTCGTCGATATCGGCGGCCGCGGTTTCGGGCCCGACGCGAACGAGATTTATGAAGAAGGTCTTCGCATTCCGATCATGAAGTTCGTAGAGCGCGGCGAACTGAATGCCGGCCTGATCACGATCATTCGCAACAATGTCCGTATGCAGGACCAGGTTCTCGGCGACATATTTTCGCTCGTCGCCTGCAATCAGACCGGACATGCGCGACTGCTCGATACGTTGCGCGAGTTCGCGATCGACGACCTCGAAGCCATTGCGGACTTTATCTTCACCACCAGCCGCCGCATCACGCTGGAGAGGATCGCTGCGTTGCCCAAAGGCACCTATCGCAGTGAGATGACTGTCGATGGTTACGATGCTCCAGTAGAGATGCAGGCCGTACTCACCATCGACGGCAACAGCATCAAGGTGGATTTTGCCGGGACATCCGGCACGAGCCGTTTCGGCATCAACGTGCCGATGATCTATACGCGCGCGTATTCTTGCTACGCCTTGAAATGCGCTGTCGCGCCCGATGTTCCGAACAATGCCGCGTCACTCGAGCCATTCGAGGTGACCGCGCCGGAAGGCTGCATCCTTAACGCCGTACATCCCGCGCCTGTCTCAAGCCGTCATGTGATCGGCCACCTCGCCCCGGACGTCGTGCTTGGCGCGCTGCATCAGTGCCTGCCCGATCGCATTCCCGCCGAAGGTGCGAGCGCGCTCTGGAACATTCATATCAGTGCGCGGCCCGTGGACGGCGTCTCCGCCAACAAGCCCGCGGTTGAAGTCTTGATGTTCAACAGTGGCGGGACGGGCGCGCGCCCCGGTCTCGATGGCTTGAGCGCGACGGCGTTTCCCAGCGGCGTGCACTGCATGTCGGTTGAAGCGACCGAGCATGTCGGGCCGATTGTCGTGTGGCGAAAAGAGCTGCGCCCCAGCTCTGGCGGTGCAGGCCGCCTCCGCGGCGGTCTCGGGCAGATCATCGAGATCGGTTCAATCGACGGCTACGCATTTCATTTCAACGCCATGTTCGACCGCGTGGCGAATCCCGCACGTGGCCGCTCCGGCGGGAGCGCCGGCGGCGCGGGCGTGGTGAGGCTCGCGGACAATACGCCGCTACGCGGCAAGGGCCGTCAGTTTATTGCGGCGGATAAACGCCTCGTATTGGAGTTACCCGGTGGTGGCGGGTTCGGAGAACCGCGCGACCGTGAGCGCGATGCCGTGCGCCGCGATCTGGCGGCGGGCTATATCAGTGCGAAGGAGGCCGCAGACATCTACGGCCTCGACGAGACTCGGTAGTGGAGACGGAATGACCGATGCATTGAAGGGGCGGATTGCCGTCGTGACGGGCGCCGCGCGCGGGCTTGGCCGCGCCTGCGCAGAGGCTTTGGCCGCCGAAGGCGCGTGGGTCGTGGTCGCCGATGTACTCGAAGATCAGGCAAAGAAGACCGCAGCCGAAATTGGCAACGGTGCATTCGGCCTGCGCTGTGACGTGAGCGTCCCGGCCGAGATTGAGACGTTGTTCGGCCAGGTCGAACAGGAAGCAGGCACAGCGAGCATTCTGGTCAACAACGCAGGCATTGCGATCTCCGGTGACTTTCTGTCGACGAGCCTCGAAGATTTCCGAAGGGTGATCGACATCAACTTGGTGGGCACCTTCATGGCGACGCAGCGCGCCGCCAGGGCGATGGTCGAGAAAGGATTCAAGGGATCGATCGTCAACATGTCGTCGATCAACGCCGTCGTAGCGATCCCTGCAATTGCCGCCTATTGCGCGTCGAAGGGCGGCGTGAATCAGCTTACCAAGGCGGCGGCGCTCGCACTCGCGCCGCACGGCATTCGTGTGAACGCGGTCGGCCCCGGCTCGATTATGACCGATATGCTGAAGGGCGTGAACGAAAGTCCCGGCGCGATGAAGATGGTGATGTCGCGGACACCCACCGGCCGCATCGGCGAGCCGCGCGAGATCGGCGACGTGGTGGCGTTCCTCGCGAGCGATCGCTCGAGCTATATCACCGGTGAGACAATCTACGTCGACGGTGGTCGGCTTGCCCTGAATTACACAGTCTGAGCCTTAGTCGAGAATCACCATCCTCCCGCTGGGTAGGCGGAACAGGAATTCGATTGCATTTCCTTCCGCACCTGCGGGCGAGATCTCTGCCAGATGCGCGATGCCGAGCTTGTCGAGCGCGTCGGCTAGCCACGCCGGGTTTTCATGCAGCAGCCGGATTTTTTCGAGGCGCGGCCCCAGATCCTTCATATTCTGCGACGGGTGAGGCCCTTCCGACCACTGGATGAAAGACGGAATGAGCCCTCCGCCTGGCAGGCTGCCGTCGGGCCGCACCGTGAGATCCCAGTAGCGCTCGCCGCGCACGAAATGCTTGATCGGCCCAAGATCGACCGGGCTGCATGCAACGGTTGTGCGGACGTCGGACGTGCGCACAACCCAGGTCAGGGGCCGCGGCCGCACTGAGATTCTTGCTCGCTGCGCGCCGTCATCGAGCGCGAACCAGCGCGGATAAGCGAGCTGCGGTGCGTCCGGGTCGATGGCAATCAGTTCGAAGAAATGGTTGTCTCCCGACTTCAGCACGCGGTTATGCGTGCTCATCATGTCGTGCTTGCTGCCGGGCGGCATATCGATCCCAAGCTTGCCCTGGAGATAGCGCGCGCCTTCTTCAAGCGTCGAAGCGCCCATCGTGAAATGGTCGAGAGCGACATCAGGCATGGTCGGACTTCTCGCTTTCGACCACAGACCGCAACCGGCCGAAGCCGGCTTCAAGGTCCGCGATCAGGGACGCGGACGATTCCAGTCCGGCATTGATGCGCACCAGCGGGCCTTTTTCGCCTGGATGCTGGGGGAAGGAACGCACCGGTTCGGCCGGCAAGATCAGGCTCTCATAGCCGCCCCAGCTCAGGCCAATGCTGAACATCTTCATATTGTCGACCAGCGCCGCCAGCGCGCGCTCGCTGCACGGACTCAGCCGGAAAGCGAACAGACCCGCCGCACCCTTGAAGTCGCGTTTCCAGATTTCATGGCCCGGGCAGGACGAAAAGGCGGGATGCAGCACGCGCACGACTTCGGGCTGATGCGCGATCCACTTGGCGAGCGTAAGAGCTGTTACCTGGTGCCGCTCCATACGCACGTCGAGCGTGCGCAAGCCGCGCAGCGTCAGAAATACTTCTTCAGGACCTGAGCGATCTCCGACAGCGAGCGTCATGCGGCGGACCGTGTCGTAGTGCTGCTCCGTCGTGACGATTGCGCCGATCATCGCATCGGAGTGGCCGGTAAGATATTTCGTGCCCGCGTGAACGCTGACATCGACGCCGTGGCAGAGCGGCTGGAAGAAGAGGGGCGTCGCCCACGTATTGTCCACGATAGTGACGATATTTTTGCTGCGCGCGACCGCGGCAATGGCCCCGACGTCCTGTACTTCGAACGTGGTCGAGCCGGGCGATTCCATAAAGATCACCGCCGTGTCCGGTCGCACGAGGGACTCGATGCCTGCCCCGATCAATGGATCGTAGTAGGTGGTTTGGATGCCCATGCGCGACAGGGCGAAATCGCAAAAGTGCCGTGCCGGGCCGTACACGCTGTCCGACATCAGGATGTGCTGGCCACTCTTGACGAATGCGAGCAGCGCCAGGGTGATTGCCGTGAGCCCTGACGACACAACGACGGCGCCGTGTCCGTGCTCGAGCCGTGCCAGCATCGCCTCAAGTTCGAACGTGGCGGGCGTGCCGTACCGGCCGTAATAGAGTCGGCCTTTTTCGTAGCGGTGGTCGCGCGCAGCCTTGAATTCCGCATACGACTCAAACAGGATCGTCGAAGAAAAATACATCGGCAGGTTTACGCTGCCGGCGCTCTTCTGCGGATTTCGGCCAAGATGCGTGAGAAGGTCGGAAGCCGTCGCTTCGTTTGCGGCAGTAGGCGGCATCAGTTTTTTCGAGGCAGGGGCTCGGATCGTATTTCCGGGATCTGATCGACCGAACCGCTTGCACCCCGCCTTGTTCTATTATATGAAATCGACAGTTCATATATTAGTACGACGTGTATTGCCCCACAAGCGTGGATCGCCATGGCGCAACGACTCGATGCGACGCTCTCAAAGGGTCTTCTGATCCTCGAAACGCTGGCGCGCGCGACGCGTCCGCTCGGAATCTCCGAACTCGCGGTTCAGTTGCGACTCAATAAGTCCAACGTTCACCGCCTGACCAGCACGCTCCGCGCCATGGAATATGTCGCGCAGGAGCCCGATCGCACCTACCGCTGCACGATGAAAGTTTGGCGCCTCGGTAGTGCGGTCATGAGCCATATGAACCTGCCCATACTGGCTGCGCCCGCGATGCGTCAGCTCGCGAATGTCAGCGGCGAGACCGTGCATCTCTCCGTGCTCGACGGCATCAAGGCGCTCTACATCGACAAGATCGACAGCGAGCATCCGGTCCGCGCCTATTCGGAGCGCGGTGGAAACGCGCCGCTGCATTGTGTGGCAACCGGAAAAATTCTTCTTGCTTTCAATTATGAATTTTTGCGCAGCCGCATCGCGACCGAACTCACCCGCCACACGGCACGCACGATCACATCGCTCGAACAACTCGATCAGGAGCTGACGCAGGTTCGCAGGACCGGGATCGCGACGAATATCGGCGAATATCGTGACGACGTCGGTGGCGTTGGCGCACCGATTTACGATCCGGCCGGGCGGGTGATCGCGGCCATCGGCATTTCCGGTCCGCTTTCACGCTTGACGCGTCAAACGATGAAAAAACATGCGCCGGCCGTCGTGGAGGCGGGCAGGCGCATTTCCGAGACGGTCGGAAGCACAAAGCCGGCTACTGCCGGCTGAGCTTGCTCTCGTCGAACGGCTCGATCGCAACCAGGCAGGTGTGCGCCGAGCAGCCTTGCCCGAAGCGCGAACTTCCCTTGTCGAGCGTAAGCACATTCGGATTGCCCGACAATTCCAGCGCCTTGTCGCTGTTGTCGGTTGGCGTGTACCAGCTTCCCGTCGGCAAGATCACAACACCCGAGCGCACGTGGGGATTGATCATCGCAGTCGCCAGACAAGCACCGCGCTCATTGTGTACGCGCACCGTTTGACCGTCCTTGATGCCGAGCCTCTCGGCATCGCCCGCGTTCATCTGCGCCTGTTCGCGATTGTTGCGCTTCGTCGCCATCGCGACGGGTGCAAAGTCGAGCTGGCTGTGCAGCTTGCCGTCGGGCTGACGTGAAACCAGATGGAAGGGCGTCTTGGCGGTCTTCTTAACGTCGCCGAGCCACTCAGCCGGCGGAATCCATGCCGGATGCGCTAGGCAGTCTTCGTAGTTGAGCTTCTCAAGCGCCTTGCTGCCGAGCACGATCTTGCCGCTCTCCGTCGCAAGTGGCTCGGCCTCGGGGCTCGCCCGGAAGTCGGCGAGATAGGTGAAATCGCGCTGCGTCCTCACCTGCGCCGAGCCCTTGCCCCAAAAGGTTTCGAAATCTGGCATCTCATAGCTGAAGCGTGCCTTGGCGTCCGAGCGGCTGAGGTCGTAGAGATGATGAATCCAATCCATTTCATCCCGGCCCTCGCTGAACCCGGCTTCGACGCCGAGGTGGCCGGCAAGGGCGCGGAAGATCTCGTAGTCGGAGCGCGCCTCGCCCATCGGTTCGATTGCTTTATGCATCGCGAAGATGTGGTCGGAGCGACGGTTGCCCGCGAGATCGTTGCGTTCAAGTGAGGTCGAGGCGGGTAAAACGATGTCGGCGCGGCGTGATGTTGACGTCCAGATCGGGTCCTGCACCACGATCGTCTCCGGCCTGGCCCAGCCTTGCCGCAGCCGGTTAAGGTCCTGATGGTGGTGGAACGGGTTGCCGCCGGCCCAGTACACCATGCGCGTGTCCGGATAGGTGTGCGTTTCGCCGTCATATTCGAACGGTTCGTTCGGATGCAGGAGCAAATCGGTAATGCGCGCGACGGGAATGAAGTTGCCGATAGGACGCTTCAGTTGAGACATCCCCGGCGCACGCGATGAAACGTAAGGCGCGCCGACCCCTCCGAGCGAACCATATCCGTAGCCCACGCCGCCGCCCGGCAGGCCGATCTGCCCGGTCACGGCTGCGAGGCCCAGCGCCGCCCAGAATGGTTGTTCGCCGTGATCAGCGCGTTGAAGACTCCAGCTTACTGAAATCATGCTGCGCGTGGATGAGAGAGCCTGCGCAAGCGCCTTGATCTTGCTTGCGTCAATCTCGGTAATACTCTGGGCCCAAGCGGCATTCTTCACGACGCCGTCTGACGTGCCCTTGAGATAGGCGAGGAAGGTGTCGGAGCCGCTACAGCAGCGGCGCAAGAAGTCGCGGTCTTCGCGCCCGGCCGCTACGACTTCGCCGGCGAGTGCGAGCATCGCGGCCGCGTCCGTGTTGGGCCGGATCGGCCACCACTCAGCGTCGACCCAGTCCGGCAGGTCGTCGCGAATCGGAGAGACCAAAACGATGCGTACGCCGCGCTTCTTCAAACGCTGCAAATATTCGGGAATGAGATGGCGACCGATACCGCCCGCTTCATTCTGCGCAGTGCGTGGCGACAATGCTCCAAACACCAGCAGCGTCTCTGTATGCTCGACGATGGAGTCGAGCGTGCTCACTTGGCCGTTGCACGCATCATCGTTGCCCAGCGCGTGACGGAGAATGACCGGCCCGGCTGCCGTGCTGTAAGTATCGACGTGACCCGTGTAGCCGCCGGCCAGATTGAGCATGCGCTTCAAAAGGGTCGCGGCATGATGAAAACGGCCGCAGCTCGTCCAGCCATAAGAGCCGGCAAAGATCGAAGCGTTGCCGAACTCCGAACGCACCCGCTCGATTTCACCTGAGACAAGCTTCAGCGCTTCATCCCAACTTACCGCCACATAGGAATCGTTCCCGCGTTCACGCCCGTCACTCTTCTCGCGCTTCGCAAGCCAGCCCTTGCGTACGAGTGGCTGGAGCACTCGGTATTTCGGATCGGTCCATTTGAGGACCGAGCGGATGATCGGGGAAGGTGAGGGATCGCCCTCGAACGGCTCAACATCCAGAATATGATTGTCTTCAACCAGGAGGGTGTACGCGCCCCAGTGACTGCAATGAGGGACTCGTTTCACCGTGACCGGCTTTTCCGCTTCGGGTGTCGCCCTGTCAGCGTTCTGAATGCTCATCTCACCATCCGCTCTATTCGCTTTCCGCGGCCGCAGTCGCGGCCTGCCGTCGGCGCTGGTTGATCGCCGGGATGAGCGAGCTGAGCAATAGCACCGTGCAGATCAGCAGCGCGATCGCGGAGATCGGCCTTGTGAAGAACACCGTGAAGCTGCCGTCGCTGATCAGCAAGCTTTGGCGTAGCGATCGTTCAAGAATAGGCCCGATGACGAAGGCTAGCACCAGCACCGCCGGTTCATAGCCAAAGCGTTTCATCAGATAGCCCGCGACGCCTGCCGCGAGCATGACGCCCACGTTGAACAGCCGGAAGTCGATGCTGTATGCGCCGATGACGCAGAACAAAAGAATGAACGGGAACAGTATGCGGTATGGGATTCGCAATACCTGAACCCACAGTCCGACGAGGGGCAGATTGAGGATCAGCAACGCGACGTTGCCGATATACATGCTGACGATGACGCCCCAGAACAGATCGCCGTGATCGCGGATGAGCAGCGGTCCGGGCTGGATTCCGTGAATCATTAGCGCGCCCATAATGACAGCCATTGTCGCGTGCGTCGGAATGCCGAGTGACAAGAGCGGGATAAACGAGGCGCCGGCGGCGGCGTTGTTGGCCGCTTCCGGCGCAGCGACGCCTTCGATGGCGCCTTGCCCGAAGCGCTCGGGTGTTTTTGAGATCTGCCTTTCCATAGCGTAGGCCGCAAACGAGGCGACGATCGCGCCGCCGCCAGGTAGCAAGCCGAGGAAGAAGCCGAGAACGCTGCCGCGCGTCATCGGCCAGCCGCTCCGGCGCCACTCCTCGCGCGTCGGCCACAGATCGCTGAATTTCGTGGTGACCACCTGGGGAGGAATCTTCGACGTGAGATTGGCGATCACTTCGGAGACGCCGAACAGGCCCATGATCATCGAGCCGAGCGAGATCCCGTCGGTCAGCTCAAGTACACCGAAGTCAAAGCGGAAATCGCCAGAAATGATGTCCTGTCCGACCATGCTGAGCAGCAGTCCGACACAAATCATCATGAACGCCTTCAGCATCGAACCTGACGTCATATACATGACGAGAACGAGACCGGTAACCATCAGTGCCACATATTCCGGATAGCCGAAACGAAGCGCGACACGCGCGAGCGGCGGCGCGAGTAGCATGAGTCCGATGACGGCTAGCGTGCCGGCGACGAAGGAGCCGATCGCTGCGATGGCAAGTGCAGCGCCGGCACGGCCTTTGCGCGCCATCTGGTATCCATCGAGGCAAGTGACAACCGTCGCGGATTCGCCCGCAATGTTCAGCAGGATCGACGTGGTCGACCCGCCATACATGGCACCATAATAAATGCCGGCCAGTAGAATGATCGCGGCCGTCGGTTCGACGTGATAGGTCGCGGGTAACAGGAGCGCTATGGTCGCGAGCGGCCCGAGCCCGGGCAGGACACCTACAAGCGTGCCGAGCGTAACGCCGATCAGTGCATAAAAAAGGTTCTGCGGCTGGAGTGCGACCGACAGACCAAGATAAATATTGGAGAAAACTTCTTCCATCACGCGAAACCGAACAATGTGCCTTTTGGCAGGTTCAGTCCCAGCAGTGAATGGAAGACGAACCAGAACAAGATGCTGCCCGCGACCGCCGCGAAGACCCGCCAGTACCAGCGGACCGGCTCAAGCAACCCGAAGAAGATGAAAAGCATTGCCGCGGAAGCGACGAGGAAACCGATATAGCGGACGGTGGCGAGATAGACGGTGAGTGTCGCCAGGCAGATGACGACGCGGGGATGAAACAGGGACTGCCACTCGACTTTCTGGGCGGCCGTCCGGCCGCTGACGGCAGCCACGAGTAGCGCGGCGGAAAATGCCGTCAGCAGCACGGATGTCCAGAGCGGGACAAATCCAGGACCCGGCGACGTCGGGGTCCCGATCTCCAGTTGAATTGACAGAAAGATCGCGACCAGACCGAAGACCAGCCAGATTGACCCGGAAATGATGTCGTCCCGCGCCATGATCTGAAGCCCTACTTGTTGGCTTCGACTTCTTTGAGAAGTTTGCCGGCGAGGTCGTAGGACTCGTCAATGGCTTTCTCGGACGCGGCGTTGCCGAGATAGTTGAAGCTGACGCCGGCCTGCTTCGCGCGCTTGATCGTTTCCTGATCAGTCATCGCCTCCTTGAACGCCTGATCGATCTTCTTGACGATGTCGGCGGGCGTGCCCTTAGGCGCGATGATGATGTTGTAGAAGCCGCCCTCGAGGTTCGTTCCCTGTTCCTTGAGCGTCGGCACATTCGGCATGTCGAGCGAACGCTCCGCGGTCCAGATTCCGATGCCGCGCAACTCGCCAGCGATCACCTTCGTCTGTGCACTCGGAAGGTCGGCGTTGCCGATGTCGATATGGCCGCCCATCAGCGAGACGACGACTTCACCGGTGCTCGTGTGCGGTACGTAGGTGAACTTTACGCCGTGCAGCTGTTCGAGTTGCAGCATGACGAGATGTAGCCAGCTGCCGCGCGCGGTGATCCCGACCTTGACGCGGCCCGGAGGGTTCTTCTTCGCAAATTCGATGACCTGCTTCATGTCCTTGAACTGGGACTGCGGGCTGGTCACGAGCAGGAAGGGGATCGTGTTGACTTGCACGACACCGACATAGTCTCCGCGCTCGTAGCCGACCTTGGAGATATGCGGCTGCACGGCGGTTGAGCCGAGGCCGACGATGGCGAGCGTGTAGCCGTCGGGCGCCGCCTTCGTGAGCTGGAAGTGGCCCGCAACGCCTGCGCCGCCGGGCCGGTTTACGAGCACAAGCTTCTGGCCGAGCTTGCGGGATGCCGACTCTTCAACGAGCCGCATGGTGAGATCCGTTCCGCCGCCGGTGCCGTATGGAATGATGACGGTGATCGGTTTTGACGGATAGTCCTGGGCGGAGGCGGGCGCTGCCAGGACTGCGAGGCCGAGAAGCAGTGAAGAGAAGACACGGGTCATGACGGTTTCCTCTGTGAGTACGTCTGGCCGGCCTCATCGAGGCGGTGCAAGACGTTTGGGTTGGAACCGCCGTCTCCGGGTCGGAAGGATCGATACGAAAACCAACGGTCAGTCACCGGCTCGATTGCCGGTAAAGGGTGGTGCGCTCCAGAGATCGGCCTTGCGAACAGTTTCGACATGATTCCCGATCCCCTGCTGGCAGCGGTCGCACTTGGCCGCCGAGATGACGCTACGTTCGTTCAACGATGTGCACGCCGCGCGTGCGGTCGATCATGTAGATCAGGCCGCGCTTGTCGATGCACACGTCATTTGTCTGTACCCGTGTGGCGCCGGCAGGAACGGGCGGCACGAAGTACGCCACTTCCTTCGGCGAGTGCGGGTTCCCGAAATCGACGATCCGCATTCCATGCGCGAACCACGCAACTGGAATTTCGGTCCCCATGACCACCTGTTCGGCAGTCTGGTGGCAGCCGGTAAATTCAGGCTGCGGAGTGCCGTCGATGCCTTCGAGCTGGAAGGTCGAAACCGGCATCGGATGGCGCTCGTCAGTGACGTCGACGAACCACAAGAATGCGGGTGGCGACGCGTAGTGCTTGAGGCAATCTTCGTCGGGCACGATCAGCAGCTTGCGGCCCATCACCGGGAACGGCACCGGCACGGCCGAGTGCATCATGTGCGGGAAGGGCGGGCTCCAATCGAGACCGGAAACGTATTTCGGCTTGCTCATGTCCGAGATGTCGAGGATCACAAGTCCGCCGTGCAGGTAGCTGACATAAAGACGGTCGCCCTGCCGGATGCAGTGGTGGCAGCGGTGCTCGCGGCCTTTCCAAGTCGGCGTCTCACCGCCGGCAATCCATTGTCCCGGCATCCACCAACGGCCGACTTCGCGCGGCTTCGCGGGGTCAATCAGATCGAGGATCATCACGATGTTGGCGTGATAGCCTTCGATTTCCGGCGAGATGTACGCATAGCGGCCGTCGAAATCGAAACGATGCGCGCCGGCGCCGCCGCAATGCCAGAACGTGATCTCGCGCGGCTTGGAGGGATTGGAGACGTCGAAGATTCCGAGCCCGCCCTGAAAGCCCGGGCCAGTCTTGAACGGCGGGGGCGCTTCGCGGTTGACGATCATGATGCCGTCCTGCGCGCGCACCTTGTGCGACTGCATGCCGGGACCGATCGGAATTTCGGCGAGGAGCCGCGGGTTCGCGGGATCAGCGACGTCGATAATCGAGGTGCCCGAAAGACCACCCATGTGCCCGACATAGGCGGTGGTGCCGTCCACGTAGACTTGGCCGCCGCCCAAACAATCAATGTAGCCGACTTCCTTCACGCCCTTCGCACTGCTCATCTCACTCTCTCTGCTGTTTTTCTCCCGGCCCGACGCCGGCGGTCCAATGCCATTTTTCGGAGTTTTTTCTAGCCCTCAAATGCTCGACCGTTCCATGGGTTTGACTGAAGTTGTTCCGACATATAAAACACATTTTTTACATTCTAACACGGGCTCGAAAAGTGGCAATGGAACGGATGCTGGTATTTTGGCCAATTCGTGCGCCGTTCATGCGCAGCGCTGCCAGCGACCGATAGGACGCCATCGATGGCTTTGCACTTCACGGTCGAAGAGTTCGCACGACGGCGCAGCGCCACAATCGCAACGATGCAAGAGCAAGGCCTCGATGGAATGCTGCTGTTCCGTCAGGAGAGCATGTACTACCTGACGGGCTACGACACGTTCGGCTACGTCTTCTTCCAATGCCTGTATTTCGGCGCTGACGGTCGCCTGATGTTGCTCGCGCGTGCGCCCGACCGTCTTCAAGCGAAGCACACCTCCATCATCGATGACGTGCGCATCTGGGTCGACGGGGCCGGTTCGAATCCGGCCATGGAACTACGCGATATCCTGCATGGGTTCGGATGCGGCGGGCAGCGTCTCGGCGTCGAATGGGAATCATATGGACTAACCGCGCGGAACGGGCGGCTGCTTTCCGAGGCGCTAGAAGGGTTTTGCCATCTCGCGGACGCATCCGATCTCGTAAGCCAGCTGCGTCTAATAAAGAGTCCCGCCGAGCTCGAATATGTACGGCGCGCGGCGCAATTGGCCGATGATGCACTGGATGAAGCCGTTCGGCTGTCGGTGCCTGGCGCGTTCGAGGGCGACATCCTCGCTGCGATGCAATCAGCCATCATCCGAGGCGATGGCGACGACCCAGCCAATGAGTTCGTGATTGGCTCGGGTCCGGACGCGCTGCTCTGCCGCTACAAGAGCGGACGCCGCACTCTCTCGAATCCCGACCAGCTTACGCTCGAGTTCGCCGGTGTCTTTCGGCACTACCACGTCTGTCATATGCGAACCCTCGCCATTGGCACGGGCGACGAGCGAATGGTCGAACTGAATAAGATCGCCGTCGAAGCACTTTTGAAAGCGGAAGACGCATTGCGACCCGGCCGTCCTTTGAGTGAAGTATTCGACGCGTATCTCGATGCGATGGAGAAGGCGGACCAAGGCCACAATCGATTGAACGCCTGCGGCTACAGTCTTGGGGCGACTTTCGCGCCGAACTGGATGGACTGGCCGATGATCTATCGTGGCAACGAGTTGGAGATTCGCCCCGGCATGGTGTTCTTCGTTCCAGTGGTCTTCATGGACGAGAAACACGGGCTCGCGATAACACTCGGGCGGACATCTGAAGTTACCCAGCGCGGCGCCGTACCGCTGTCGGGTAAGGATCTCGAGATTCTGATTAAGTGATGCTCAGTTGTTTGGCGAGAATTGCGATACCGGTTGGCGATCGCCAAACGCACTTACAATGTCGTGATTTTCCATTTCGGCCGATGGTCAGGAAATAGCGCGGCTTGAACGCAACTCATCGAAAGAACGGCCAGTTGCTTCATGACTTGCTCGAGTACCAAATTGTTCCTCGAACCGGTGGATCGTGAGATCTACATACCGCGGATCAAGCTCAATGGCGCGACAGACTCGGCCGCTACGCTCCGCGGCAATCAGCGTTGACCCCGAGCCTAAGAATGGGTCCAATACGATATCGCCCCTATTGGTTATGTCCAAGAGCGCGTCTTCCAGCATCGCGACTGGTTTAACCGTCGGATGAAATTCAAGCCCTTTCCTGCTTTCTGACCCAAGACTAGTAGCGCCTGGATAAGTCCAGACATTGGACCGCCAACGGCCATTTTTGCCTAGCTCAATATTGTTCACGTGAGAGGCGGAACCCCTTTTGTAGAGGGGCAGTAACTCGTGCTGCGACCGATAAAGGCTCCCGAGGCCGGCATTTGTCTTGGTCCACACCACGAGATTTAGCTGGGTGAGTCCAAGGCTGCGCGCAGCATCGTTGACAGAAGGATAGCCGCGCCAGTCGATGAATGTTGCTAAGAGCCCGCCGTCAACGACATGTTGAGATGCGACTGACATCCAAGAAGCATTGAAGCTGGAGAACTCTGCTGCGGACATTTCGCCGCTAGCCATAACGAATTCATTGTGATCGCCTTTCGTGACGTGGCCGGCAATCGGTACGTTATACGGTTGATCAGTCAGAACGAGGCGAGCGAGATTGCCGCCCATAAGAGAAGTATAAGTCTCTGCATTCGTTGCGTCGCCGCAGATCAAGCGATGCTTTCCTAACAAAAACACGTCGCCCAATTGAGCTACAGGCGTTGCGTTCGCAATAGGAGTGAGAGCTCCTGCTTCAATGGGATCGCATTCATCGCCGATGGTGATGTGATCGACCTCAGCCGAAGTGAAGCCAGAGGCCTCGATTGATACGCCTTCAGCTATGAGTTCGCTGAGTTCGACTTTTAGCTCGTTCAGCTCCCAGCGTCCTTTCTCGCCGAGGCGGTTAAGAGCTAGACGGAGAAGACGTCTCTCACTTGCGCTGAGGTGACCTGCCTGGATGCATCGGATTGATGAGAGCCCCAGCCGCTTAGCGGCCTCGACACGGATGACGCCGTCCAACACACGGTTGTCGTCATCAATGAGGGGCGGGTCGCAGAAGCCAAACGTGCGGATTGAATTAATCACCTCGAGCAAGTGTGCGGGTTCGATTTTGCGCACGTTGCGGGCAGGGAGGATTAATTGCTGCGGCGATCGCTCTACAAGATCGAGCTGCGGTAACAAGTCGTTTCTTGCGGTCCGATCAGAAGATACATCTGCAATTGCCGACAGATCCGCTCGGCGGGCTCGGCTCTTATTGTTCAGAGCGGACCGAAGCGCCGGCTGACCGCTGATTTGACGTTTCGTCGAAGCCATTTTTCCTTCCGATATGAGACGGGACCTAAAGCCTGGCGTCATCCCCGCTGAATTCGATGATCAGCGGTGCGAATTCATTGATCTCTCTTGATCGACTATGCATTTTTAATAGCGTGGTAGCCGCGCGGACATCTCCGCGGACGGCCCCGGCCACAAAGTTTTCGACAAGTAGTTCGAGACGAGTCCTATAGACCAAGGCACCATTGCGGGATGCCTTGGTTGGCGTCGCCAAAAGATCTCGAAAGAGCTTGCCGTCGATCTTCGTTGCTCGTGGTGAACGCTTCAGGTGCTGGGTATTGCCCCGCTTGAACTGGTGTTCGATAGGAGGCTTTGCATAGCCAATTGAATATTCGCCTTTTCGTTCATTGCGCGATTTCATTTTCAGGGCCTAAGAATGACTTGGATTTCTCGATCTTTGCTGTTTGATGCAACGAAATCCTGATAGTCGAGGAACGCCGCCATCGCCAGAGTGTCCTTATTTGCCGCTTTCGCCCAGAGCTGCAGAACAATGGCCTCAAAAACCGTCATGCGCTTGCGGACGTTACCTTCAGTCACGACGATCCTTTTCTTGAAAGACGTCTCAATAAGTTTTGCGACGTCCAAATTCTTTGCTCGACGCACCCGCCTCGGGTTGCCGGTCTGACCTTTTTTCCATCGAGTATGTTTTGGCGGCTTTCCCCAGCCTACGGCATAATCTTCGCGTGTCCGTTCTCGCATCGAAAGCTCCGAATCGATGCAAAGAACCTACCGGTGCCGGTCGAACTGTATTACGCCGAAATGCCGATCAATTTCGGCGGTGAGCAGGACGCTCCATGAGAGTTCTGACTGACTCCGGCTTGATATTAACGCGGTGCAAGTCTTTCGCGACGAAGCGCGCGGCTTCGTCCTTCATCGCGTCACCTTGGCCGTGATCGCGGACTCCAAAGCGTCGGTTCTCGTCGCGCCAACACTTGTAAAAGAAGGCGGCTTCAAACGCTGCGCTACGTAGGGCGCGGGCTCGGGGACGCCCACGTTTCGGCTTTTGCTCGGGGTCACCTTCGAAAAGTTGGGCCAAATTATCCCGATCTGCTTTTGTTATCGGCCTATCTGAACGCAGATAATCGATCAGATATTGAGGCCTACCTTTCGAACACTGATACACCGCTGCCAGAAATTCTTGCGCCCGAGTCGGTGGGGTGCGACTGGCTTGCCGGAAAGAATTTCCAATAAACGCTTGCTGCTTTAGCCACCGCTTTTGCAATCGCCGCATCGTCGTTTCGTTGGCCGGTGAAATGCCGGAAACGCGCACATTCATACGGTGCCTCCAGTACCCGACGAAATGGGCCCCAAGTCGCGATGAGGTCTAAAAAATCCCGCTTCAAGTTGACAGGGAATTTCATGCCGAAGTACTTGATATTCGGCCTCGACCGCAGACGAAGGGTTGCTACATTTGGGGTTAAATGTGCGAATTCGCGCCAAAATTCCCTGATCAACGGGAATTTCAGCGGAGACCGGTTGCGGATGCACTGGGTCCCCAGCCAATCCCTGTGGCCTCTCTTGCCCGGTTACGATCTTCCTGCGTTCACGCTCGCCGGAGCCAGAGCGACAGCGAACTGAGCCGTGTCGGGTCTGGCAACTCGCCCAAACCCGGCGCATCGGTGAGCGTGCAAGTTCCATTGGCCGGATGACGGATCGGTCCGCTCAGTTCATCCCGCAAGGGATTCGCGTTGGCATCAACTTCGAGCCAGCCGTCCCCGCCGGCGGCGGCAAGAAGGTGGGCGGAAGCAAGCAAGCCGATGCCACCGCCAAGCCAGTGTGGACAGTACCGGATGCCGGCGGCGCGAATTCTGCGCGCAACGCCGAAGCAAGCGGTGAAGCCGCCCCACTTCGCAATGTCGGGCTGCATCACTCCCAGTGCGCCGGATGCAATCGCCTGGTCGAACTGCGCGTCGCCGAGCAGATTTTCGCCAGCGGCCAGCGGCATCTTTGTACTGGCAGCAAGCGCCTGCCATTCCTCCCACGGTCGATCGGCGCGGATGGGCTCTTCAAGCCAGTGCAGGTCGAACGGTTCGAGACGCGGCAGCATCTCCTGCGCACCGTCGAGCGTCCAGGCCTGATTGGCGTCGACCATCAGGCCGGCGTCTCCACCGAGAGCGTCGCGCAGTGCTCGCAGGTTGCGGAGATCGCGCTCGGCGCCGAAGCCGACCTTCAGCTTGAAAGCGCGATGGCCCTCGGCCTGCCGCCGAACGGCGAGTTTCTCCGGCGCATCCGGGTTGAGGCCGCTTCCGTAGAGACGGATCACCGGCGAAGTTCCGCCGAACAATCTCCATAGCGGCATACGCAGCTTGCGGGCGGCAAGGTCCCACAGCGCGATGTCAATGCCTGCGATTGCCTGCGCGATCGGACCGGGCTCGCCGGCCTGGATCGCGAGCACCGCCATCGCTTTGGTCAGATCGTCATAGGCGTCGGCTGGCGATAAGAACTTCTTTCCCAGCAACCGCGGCATGAGCGCGCTTTCGATCAGCCGTGCACGGTGCTCGGCGCCGACGGCCGGGAAATTGCACCAGACTTCGCCCCATCCCGTGCTGCCGTCCTCGTCGGTCGCACGGATAAACAAGGCCGGCCGGTCATGCATGATTCCGAACGACGTCTGAACCGGCGTTTCGACCGGAAAACGAAAGACGAAAGCTTCAATCGACGCGGGTGCGACGGGCGCCGCCGGAAGCTCCGCATTCACGGCTTAAGATCCATTTCCAGATGAATATAGTCGCCGCGATAGGTCACTTCACCGAGATAAATCACGGTGCCGTCGGGCGCCGTACAGACGCGGCGAACCTCGGCCACCGGCGTATTCACGGCGACGCCGAGATACTCGGCCACCTCCATATCGGCGCCGCCAATCACCATGGTTTGACTCGCCCGCGCGATCTTCAGTTTCGGAATCTCAAGAAGCACCGGAATGACGGTCTCCGTTCGAAAGCGCTTCGGCGCCCTCTGGAAAATGCGCTGGTCGATATAGATCGAGATCACGCAATAGGGGTCGCCATCGCGCGAATGGACCCGACGCATATAGTGATACCGCGGCGCCGGCCGGCCGTCGGCGGCGCGCAGTTTCGGCATCGCCGAGGATTGCTCAATCAACGTCAGTTGCGGCTTGTCGTGCCGGTACACCGCCGCGAGGTCGCGCAGCGTCATGGCGAGCCGGAGTGAAGGCGCGCGCGCAGGCGGCTCGTTCACGAAAGTGCCTCGGCCGCGTTGCGGCGACACAAGACCGTCCTTGGAAAGCAGGTTGATCGCCTGACGAACGGTCACGCGCGCAACGTCGAACTCGCGCATCAACTGTTCGATCGTCGGCAATGTTTTTCCCGCAGGCCAGATTCCGCGCGCGATCCGCGCGCGGAACAAGTCCGCGAGCTGGGCGTACCGAGGAACCGGACTATCGCCGAATGTTTTATGCACGGTGCTTGTGCTAAAAGTTCTAACTATAGTACTATTATCGGATGAACTTGGCAACGGCGTTGCGCCGCGCAGTTCTGATACTCGCGCCCTGGGCCGCCATTGTGCTCGGCTGGTACGCGATCGCCTATTCGGGCCTGATCAATCCGGCGCTGGTGCCGACACCGCACGCCGTCGCATCGCGATTCTGGGAATTGCTCACCACTGCTCGTCTGCCGCTCGACATGTGGATGTCGACTCAGCGCGTTTTCCTCGGTGTCTCGAGCGGCATCGTGCTTGCAGTGCCGGTCGGCTTTGTCCTCGGCTGGTACCGCGAGATCCGCAGCTTTATCGACCCGCTGATCAATTTCTTCCGTGCCCTGCCGCCGATCGCGCTTATCCCGCTTGTTGTCGTCTATTTCGGAATCGGCGAGGCGGCGAAGGTCATCATTCTTTTCTACGCCTCGTTTTTTGCGGGCGTCATCGTCATGTACGAGGGCATTGCACAGATCAGTCCGATCTATGTGCGCGTTGCAAAAACGCTCGGCGCAACCGACCGCGAGATTTTTCTCAAAGTCATCATTCCCCTCACCGTTCCTCACATGCTGACCGCGTTGCGCGTGGCGCTTGGGGTGGCTTGGGCGACGCTCGTGGCCTCGGAACTGATCGCGGCACAACAGGGACTCGGGGCTGTCATTCAAAACGCGGCGTCGTTCTTCCAGCTCGACATCATTTATGTCGGTATCATTTGTATCGGCTTCATCGCGCTGGCGATGGACCTCGTGCTGCGCGCTGCTACGCGGCGACTTGTGTCGTGGCAGGAGCGCATCGCGTGAGCTCGCCGGCGAGTATTTCGTTCGAGCAGGTGGCGCTCGAATTTACCGGCCTCGCGGGCTCCGTACAGGTCGTTGACGACGTCTCCTACGAAATCCGCCAGGGCGAGTTCGTGTCGATCATTGGACCGTCGGGATGCGGCAAGACGACGATGATGAACATGGTTGCGGGATTTCTACGACCGAGTTCCGGCGTTGTCCGTGTCGATGGCAGGCCGGTGACCGGCCCCGGTCCCGATCGCGGCGTGATCTTCCAGGAATACGGCGTGTTTCCGTGGCTGTCGGTGCGCGACAACATCGCCTTCGGACTGAAGTTGAAAGCAAACCGCGCCGGTCAAGCGGAGCGCAAGGAAATCTGCGAGCGCTATATGCGCCTGATGGGTCTCACGGATTTCGCCGACGCCTATCCCAAGACGCTTTCCGGCGGCATGCGGCAGCGCCTCGCGCTCGCGCGCGCTTATGCCGTGCGTCCGAAATTTTTGCTGATGGACGAGCCCTTCGGCGCGCTCGATGCGCAGACGCGCGCCAATATGCAGGACCTGCTGCTGAACGTCCTGCAAACCGAAGGCAAGACCGTGATGCTGATCACGCATTCGGTCGAAGAAGCGATTTATCTCTCGTCGCGCGTCGTGGTGATGACCGCGCGACCGACGCGGATCCGCGAAGTCATCGAAGTTCCTTTCTCTTATCCGCGCGATCCCTCGCTTCACGAAGATTCCCGGTTCGGCCAGTTGCGTTCGCGCGTGCGCGACCTGGTGATGCGGGAATATGCGGCCCAAGCGCGCCAATCGATTCACACAAGCGACTAGAAGGGAGGACGTCATGACCATTCAACGAAGAACGTTTCTGAAAGGCGCGAGTGCCGTCGCCGGACTTTCGGTGCTCGGCGCGCCGGCGATCGCGCAGGGCAAGACGAAGGTGAAAGTCGGGTATCTGCACACCCCGGCCGTCGACGGCCAGATCTGGGCCGGCATGAGCACGGGCAGTTTCGCCAAGCATGGCGTCGACCTGGATCTTGTGCAGTTCACCACCGGCCTCGAACTGTTCCAGGCGATGATCGGCGGCAGCCTCGACATGCTGGTGACCGGCGCCGTGATCTCGAACTTTCCCGCGCGCGGCCAGGGAAAAGCGTTTCTCATCAACAACGTCGAGTTTGCGACCGCTCAACTTTGGGTGCGCGAAGACATGGGCGTGAAGACGTTTGCCGACCTGAAGGGCAAGAAAATCTCGACAACCACCGGAACCACCGCGCATGTCTTCCTCGACAACGCGCTACGAGCAAACAAGATCGCCGCGTCCGACGTCGAGGTCGTCAACCAGCGGATGTCGGAGGCCGTTACCTCGTTCATTTCCGGCGCCGTGCCGGCGGTGGCGCTGTGGGTGCCGTTCGACGTAACCGTGAGGCAGAAAACGCCGGGAGCGAAAAAGCTCGTCGACGCATCCGCCTACTATCCGCAGGCGGCGATCGTCGGCGGCTGGGCGTCGCGCAACGACTACTACGAAAAGAACCGCGAGACCTGCCAGCGCATCATCCGCGGATGGCAGGAGGCGAATGACTATCTGATCGGTCCGAAGTCGGACGAGGCGGTCGCGAACCTGCAAAAGACACAGTATCAGCAGGTGCCGCTCGACGATTTCAAGGAACAGTTCAAGGCGTCGCGTTACTTTACCTCCGCCGAATGGCGCAAGCTCTACGCCGACGGCACGGTGACGAAGTGGCTGCAACAGGTGACGGACTTCTTCGTCGAGTTCGGCAAGATCCAGAACCCTGTCGGCGCCAAGGACTACTTCGATCCGAAGCTCTATCTCGAGACGATCAAGGGCTGATGGACGAGTACGACTACATCGTCGTGGGAGCCGGTTCGTCGGGGTGCGTGCTCGCGAACCGGCTCGCAAGGGACGGTAGGGCGCGCGTGTTGCTGCTCGAGGCGGGCGCCGCCGACCGCAGCCTATGGGTTCATCTGCCGGTCGGGTACTACCGGACGATCTTCGACACGCGGTTTTCGCGCTTGTTCGACACGGAGCCTTCCGCCGGCAGCGGCGGTCGCAACATCGTATGGCCGCGCGGCCGCATCCTCGGCGGCTCGTCGTCGATTAACGGACTGATTTTTATCCGTGGCCAGCATGAGGACTTCGACGACTGGGAGCGCCGCGGCGCCGAAGGCTGGTCGTTTCGATCGGTGCTGCCCTATTTCAAGCGCGTCGAACGATACGAAGGCGGCGAAAGCCAGCTTCGTGGCGCACTCGGCGAAGTCGGGGTGTCCGATCTGCGCAACGATAATGCGGCCTGCGAGGCATGGGTCGAGGCGGGCACGCAGTTCGGATTGCCGCGCAACGCCGACTTCAACGGCGAGACGACCTACGGCGTCGGTACTTATCAGCTCAGCATTCGAAACGGCTGGCGCGACAGTGCGGCGAGCGCCTTTTTGCGGCCGCTGAGGGGCAAGAAAAATCTCACAATCGTTACTGGCGCCTTTGTGACAAGAGTACTTTTTGAGCGCGGGCGTGCGATCGGAGTCGAGTGGCACAGCGGCAACAAGATCATACAGGCACATGCCAGCGCGGAGGTCATCCTGTCGGCGGGAGCAATACAGTCGCCGCAGATACTTCAGTTATCAGGTATCGGTCCGGCGGCACTTCTGCGCCAACATGGAATTCCGGTCGTCGCCGATCTCCAGGGCGTTGGCGAGAACCTGCAAGATCACTACCAGGTGCGCACGATCGTGCGACTCAGGGGCAAGGACTCGCTCAATGACGCCGTCCGCAACCCGGTTGAGCTGGTGAAGATGGGCCTGCAATGGCTGCTAAAGAGCCGCGGTCCGTTGACGGTCGGGGCGGGTCAGGTCGGCGGCGCCGCCTGCACGCCGCTCGCGAAAAACGGACGTCCCGACATTCAGTTCAATGTCATGCCGCTCTCGGTCGACAAGCCCGGCATGCCGCTGCACGACTATCCGGGCTTCACCGCGTCTGTCTGGCAGTGCCATCCGCAGTCGCGCGGACGCATCGCTATTCGCTCGCCGGACCCGTTCGAACAGCCGAAGATCGAGCCGCGCTATCTCGACACGGAAATCGACCGCAAGACCGCAGTGGCGGGCGTGCGAATGCTGCGCGAAATTTATCGCCAGCCGGCGTTTCGCGACCGGTGGAGCGAAGAGATCGTACCGGGTCCGGCGGCGGAGACCGATGAAGACTTGCTGGATTTCGCCCGGAAAGGTGGCGGCACCGTCTTTCATTGCGTCGGGACCTGCCGCATGGGCAAGGACGATCGCGCGGTGGTCGATCCGAGCCTGCGCGTGCGCGGCGTCGAAGGATTGCGTGTTATCGACGCCTCTGTGATGCCAACGATCACCTCCGCCAACACCAATGCGACCGCTCTAATGATCGGCGAAAAAGGTGCGGAGCTGATAAGATCGGTTGCGACCGCGCGCTAGGTGCAGGCGTCGGCCGGGGTGTCATGCCGAGTCGCGCTGCGGCGGCGGATGGCGGTCGAGCTAGGAAACCGTGGCCGCGACTTCTTCCTTCGCGTCGATCGCCGCACGCACCCCGAGGGCGAGATCGCGCCGCCGGAACGGCTTCGCGAGGAAGAGCAGCCCGTCCGCGCGCCCGTCGATCACCTCGGGCAGAACGCCGTCGGTGTAGCCCGATACGCACAGCACGCGCAGATTTGGCCAGCGCTCGTGCATCTTTTCCGCAAGCTGGCGTCCGTTCATGCCGCCGCCCAGCACGATGTCCGTGATCAGGAGGTCCGGTTTGCCGGTGAGGCGCGATAGTTTCAACGCTTCCTCGCCGCTTGCCGCGGTCGTGACGCGGTAGCCAAGCGCGACGAGTTGACCTTCGGTGTGGTCGCGCACGATGCGGTCGTCCTCGACCAGCAGGACGCGTTCCGTGCCGCGTGGCAGCCCTTCCGCGCTGACGGCGCGTATTTCCGGCACAATGCTCGGACCGTCGGCGCGCGGAATATAGAGACGCACCACTGTACCGTGCCCGACCTCGGAGTAGATTTTGATGTGTCCGCCCGACTGCTTCACGAAGCCGTAGATCGTTGAGAGGCCAAGGCCGGTGCCTTTTCCGGCTTCCTTGGTGGTGAAGAAGGGCTCAAAGACTCGCGCCACGACGTCGGGCGGCATGCCGGTGCCGGTGTCGGACACGGCAACCATCACATAGTCGCCCGGTTTCGCTTCGCGATTCAATTCGACATAGCTGTCGTCGATCTCGGCGTTGGCAAGATCGATGACCACGCGCCCGCCGTCCGGCATGGCGTCGCGCGAATTGACGATCAGATTGATGATCGCGGTCTCAAGCTGCGCCGGATCGACCATTGCCGGCCACAGCGGTTCATCCGCACATCGAATCTCCATCGGCACGCGCGCGCCGGCGGCCCGCTTCGCCAGCGCCTCCATGTCCTCGACGAGCTGGAGAACATCGGTCGATTTCGGATCGAGCATCTGCCGGCGTCCGAAGGCGAGCAGCCGTTGGGTGAGGGCGGCACTTCGTTCGGCGGCCTCTAACGTCAGCCGGGCGAGGGGCTGCAGCCGCTCATCGGCACTCAGCTCTTCCGTCAACAGCTCGGAGTTGCCGACGATCACGGTCAGCAGGTTATTGAAGTCGTGCGCGATCCCGCCGGTCAACTGGCCGACCGCCTCCATGCGTTGCGCCTGTGCGAGTTGCTTTTCGGCCTTTTTCTGCTCGGTGATGTTGGTCGCAATCGAGCCGATGGACTCGATATCGCCCTTGGCGTCGAAGATCGGGAATTTGACGAACAGGAGCGTGCGGTTGTCGCCCGGCGTCGGCACCACAAATTCGCGCTGAACAGGCGCGCGCGCCGCGATGACGTCGCGGTCGAACTCCTCGTGCCATCTGGCCGATTGCGGCGAGAAAACATCCTCAAGTTTTTTGCCGAGAAAGTCCGATACCTTGCGTCCGAGGGATTGGGCCATGGCGCGATTCACGAACACGAAATGCCCGCCGATATCCTTGAGCGAGATCATCGCGGGCGCATGGTCCATGATCGTGCTGAACCAGGTCGCGGCCCGCCGCTGGTCGGTCAGGTCCACCGAGAACGATGCGATCGAATCCACTTCGCCCGTTTCGTCGAGCAGAGGGAATTTCACGAACATGGCGGTGCGCATGCCGTTGCGCGACTGATAGGTCAACTCGCGCTGGATCGGCTTTTTCTTGCTTGCGACCTCAAGGTCGAGCGCCGAGATGATCTCGGCGGGACCGGTCATTGCGGAATGGATGTCCTTCAGCCGCTTGCCGACCGCATCCTTCCACGATACGCCGAATAGATTTTCCAGCGCCTTGTTGATGAACTTCACGCGGCCCTGCGTATCCTTGACCGACACGAGGATCGGCGCCCGGTACATGATCTCGTGAAAGCGCGCTTCGTTGCGCTTCAACGCGGCGTCGGCAGCCGTGCGGGCACGAAGCTCGCGCAACATGAGCGCGCCGCCGATGATAAACAGGATCGCCACCGTGCCGAGCACGACGATCGAGCGATTGATTTCCCGGTGTAACGTCTCGACCGCCGCGCGCTCGGACAACGAGACGGCGACGGCGATCGGCATGTTGCTGACCGCGCGGGCGGCGGTGAGATAAGTTTCGCCATTCGGCTCAAACGGCGCACGCAACCTTGCGATGGAGGGCGAGGAAATATCTGACCGGTCGCGCATGTTGCGAACAACCCGGCCCACGGCCGACAGGTCGCCGACCGGTCCGTGGCTGTAGAGCACTTCTCCATTACTGGAGATAATCGAGATAACCGCGCGGTCGCCGAGATCGATGTCCCGGTAGAAGTCGTTGAGCAAGCGAGGATCGAACAGCGCCGAAATCACGCCGTCGAATCTTCCGAATTTGGTGGTGAGCACCCGCGCGAAAGGCAGGATGGGATTTTGCGTGAGCGGGTCGCGGAACGGACCCTGAATGATGAGGCCGGTATCTTCAGTCTCGGCCAGTGCGCGGAAGAGCGTGCGGTCGCCACGCGGCTCGCCGACCAGGCTAAGAAGCGTGGAGTGGCGGATAACGCCGTCACGGTCGAGGACGGAAATCCGGTCCACCGCCTTCAGTCCGGCGATGCTCGCATCGAGCACCTTCTGCCAGTCGGGGGACGCCGATTGCGGACCTCCGGCCTGTGCATTGAACGCAACGATATGCGCGAAGGTCGCGTCGATCGTCGCGAAGGATTGTTGCAGATGCTCGGTCAGCAGATGCGCAAACTTTGCCGCCTGCTGCTGCTCGCCGGTCACCACTTCGTCGTAGCGCCACCAGATGGCGGCAGTACGAAACAGCAAGAGGCCTGCGAAAACGAAGACCAGCAGGAAAATCGCATTGCGGCGCAGGATCGCCGTGTCGGAATTGCGCGGACGGGCCGTCTCGATGGGCTGAAGCATGAGGCCGACGGGTCGATCCCGGTGAATGCGTGGGGCCGCAGAACATCAGACATTCACCAAGGACCCGTAACGGCCGGGCACCGCTCGCGTGGGCTGGTTAATTGATCCTTCCGCCGCCGCCGTTTCGCCGTGGAACCCTTCCAAACTATGTTAGTTTATGGGAGCGGCGCCCGCAGACGGGCCATGGAGGGGACGACGATGACCTACGGCAACCTGCCGCCGGCCGGCTATCCGGCCAGCTCCAAATGGCTTCATTGGCTGGTCGCGGCGCTCGTGCTGCCCGCGATCGTGGTCGGCATTTCCCTGTCTTACGTGCCGCCCGGACCGACCCAGGACAGTATGTTCAACGTGCACAAGGCGGTCGGCGTCGTCATTCTCGTCCTGATGGTCCTGCGTATCATCAACCGCATTTCCGTCGGCGCGCCGGCGCCCGAGCCCGGCATCGCGCCATGGCAGAAGACGGTATCGAGCGCAGTGCATGGCCTGCTCTATGTGCTGTTGGTCGTTCAGCCGGTCGTCGGCTACGTGGCGAACTCGGCCTTTGGCGCGAGCATTCCGTTCTTCGGCCTGTTCGACATTCCGCCGATCGTCGAGAAGAACGACGCACTGTCGGAGCGGCTGTTTATGGTCCATCGCTGGATCGGCATCACGCTCGCGATCCTCGTTGCGATGCATATCGGCGCGGCCTTGCAGCACTTCGTCATCATGCGCGACGGAGTCTTGCAGCGCATGCTGCCGCGCGTGCTCGGCGGGCGCTAGAGCGCGGGCGAGACTAAAGCCGCGGCGGGAAGGCGAGCAGGTCTTCGTGGCCGATGATGCACTCGGTGCCCGCGCCGCGGCGTGACGCGAGCCATTCGGTGACATCGGCTTCCTGCACGCGGCCCGTCTCGCGCACGGCGCCGGCCCATCCGTCGGCGATCGCTGCGATCAACGCTCGATCCTCCGCGCCAAGTGTCCACGGGCTTTGCCCGCGCTCGACGCGATAGCCGGAATTCTCCAGCGCTTCCGCAATCAGGCGTGTCGCATCGCCGCCGGACGACGCGCCGAACCCCTTGTCGCCGCCGAAGTGCGATTCAAACGCGGCCTTCACATCGGCGTCCGCCCAATGCTTCGGCAGCCACACCGCGCGTTCGTCATGCGTCAGCACGGTATAGAAGACGGCGCCCGATGCCGCGACCGCCTTGGCAAAGCGGGCGATCCAGCCTGCTGAAACAAGATCGAACAGCGCTGCTGCCGTGATGACGTCGGGCCGCTCGCCTTCCCACGGCGCAGGATCGGCGACGAGATCGCGGCAGCGGAATTCGACCTTGAGCAGGCGGCCGTCTTTTTCAACGTCCAGGACGCCCTGCATATTCGTCGCCTTGTCGGCCCAGCCGGAGATTTCGTCGCGTGCGGCGGCAAGGAGCGCGGCGTCATAGTCGACCAGCACCCAGTGCTGCCGCTTCGGCAGCCATTTGTAAGTGCCGCGCAGATTGGAGCCGAGCCCGGAGCCAAGGTCGTAGACGGTGACGGCGTTGTCATTCGAAAAATGCGCCTTGAGGCGCCGCGCCAGCACGAGGCTGCGCGAACGATGGTCGACCGCTTCGCGCAGCCGCAACCATTCGGGGGAAAAGCTCATGCACGCACCTGCATGGCGCGGTCGAGACCGGCGGCGAAACGCTCCGCCGTGTCGCGCCAGCGCGGCAGCCGCTGCGCATAAGCCCAGGCGGCGTCGGAGCGCGTCTTCAATTCTTGCCTGTCGGTCAGCAGGCGGCGCAGCGCGCCAGCCAGCGCGTCCACATCGCCCGGCGGAACGAGAATGCCGCACTCGGGCGGTACCGTCTTTGGCACTGCGCCCGCGGCGCAAGCGACGACCGGAAGCCCGCGCGTCATGGCCTCGGCAAAGGCCATGCCGTAGCCTTCGAAATAGGAAGGCAGCACGAACAGGGTTGCGCTTGCGTATTCGTTGTCGAGCTCGCGCTGCTCGAGCGGGCCGCGCAGCACGATGCGGCCGTTGAGTGCGGGCCATTCGCCGGCGGCGCGGATCGTCTTCACCATCTCAAGGTCGCGCTCGAGACTGCCGACAATGCGGCTTTGCCAGCCAAGATCAGCGATCTGGGTCAGCGCTTTCATCAGCACGCCGTAGCCTTTGTGCTCGGTGACGGAGCCGACGCTGAGCAGAAGAGGCGGGCCACTGGCGGGTCGCGCGCGCTCGGCGGGTTCCGTGCCGGGCTCGGCGACGGTAATCTTGTCGGCAGGCACATTGAAGTCGCGCGTCAGCAACTCGCCGGTCGAAGGGCTGGTGACGAGCACATGCATGGTGTGCGCCAGCGCCTCGCGCTCGCTCTTCCGGAAATACGCGGCACGGTCCTCGCTAATGCCGGCCTCCAGCGACAGCGGATGATGCACGAGCCCGACGATGCGGCGCTTGATCCGCGCGACGAGATCCTCCGGCATCGCCCCGAAGGTGAGGCCGTCGATCACGAGCAGCGCGTCTTCGGGCGTTGCGTTCAGCAACCGCTCGGTTTCGCGCAGGCTTGCGTCGCTCGGATAGGGATAGTCGCCCGGCAATTCGAGATGACGCACGCGCCAGCCGAATTCCGGCAGCAACTGGAGAATATGCCAGTCGTAGATATAGCCGCCCGTCTTGGCGGTGATATCGCCCGGAATGGCGAAGACGACGTCAGGCACCGACAGCGTCCTCGAACCAGGCACGCGCGACATGGGACTCGTGCAGCGTGACGCGAATGCGCTTCACGCCTTTGGAATCGTCCCCAAGCTCGTTCTTCTTCACCGCCGCTTCGAAGCGCTCGAAGATATAGCGCGACAGCGCCTCGGTGGTGGTGAGCTTGCCCTTGAATTGCGGCAGCGTGTCGAGGTTCTTGTAATTCAGCTCACCGAGCACCTTCTTGAGCACGTCATGCGCGCGGCCGATATCGACCACGACGGCATGCTTGCCGAGCGTCTCGCAGAAGAAGGCGACATCGACCACGAAGGTTGCCCCGTGCATGCCCTGCGCCGGCCCGAAGAATTCGCCCGGCAGGCTGTGACCGATCATGATGTGATCGCGGACTTCGACGGCGTACATGATGTTCCTCTCTCAGTATTTCACGAGCGCGCCGACGCCCTTCGCGTCGGGCGCGAGCAGCCGCGGCAAATGCTGCGGCAACTCATCGAACGGAATTTCTTCGCCGATCAGAACATCGAAGCGGTCGTCGGCGAGCAATTTGAGCGCTTCGTCCATGCGTTGCCGGTGGGTGTAGCGCGCGCGGTGGGAAGGCGCGACTGACCCGACCTGGCTCGAGATGAGTTTCAGGCGCTGCGAGTGAAACGCGCCGCCGAGCGGCACTCCGACCGAGCGGTCGCCGTACCAGCTTGCTTCGACAATCGTTCCCTCGAAGGCCGCGATGTCGAGCGCGAGCGCGAGTCCGGCGTTCGACGCGCTCGTATGAATGACCACATCGAAACCGCGCGGCGCGCTCGCGGGCAGGGCGAAGTTCGCGCCTAGCTTCTTCGCGAGTACCTCGCGGGCAGGCTCTTTATCAACGAGCGTTACGTGAGCGCCGAACGGCTTCGCCGCGAGGGCCGCGACCAGCAAGCCGACAATGCCGCCGCCGACGACAGCCACTTTCTGACCGGCCTTCACGTCGCCGTCCCACAACACGTTCAGCGCCGTCTCCATATTGGCGGCCATCACCGCCCGCCGCGCCGGCACAGCGTCGGGCACCACGACGGTCATGCTTTCGGAAATCACGAAGCGGCTTTGGTGCGGGTGAAGTGCGAACACGGTGCGGCCAATCATCGCCGGGCTGCCGGCCTCGACCTCGCCGACGGCGGAGTAACCATATTTGACCGGGAAGGGGAATTCGCCCTCCTGCGCCGGCATGTGCATCCGCTCGCGCTCGCTCAAGGGCACCTTGCCCTCGAAGACAAGCCGTTCCGTGCCGCGGCTGATGCCGGAATAAAGCATGCGGACGAGCACCTCACCCGCGCCGGGCGCGGGGACCGCCGCGTCGCGCAACTCGGCGCGGCCCTGCGCCACATACCAGAGGGCGCGCGCCGTCGCGGTCGATGCCGGGTGGGGAGCCATCACGGAAGAGCCTGTTCAAGAAGGGGAAAGAAGTCTCTATTGCACACAATTCCGCCACGGCGTTGTAGCGATTTCGGGGCGGAAGGCGAGTACGCCCCGGGGATAACGTTAGCAATGACTGCCGATCCTTCTTCCGCCCGCCTGGACGGCGCGGCCGCATCCATCGCCGCGAACCGCACGCCGACCGGCACCCAGTCGCTGACCGTCCTGGCGCTCCGCCGCTTTATCTTTGGCGTGGTCACGCTTCTGACCGTCGCCGGACTTGGCTGGTGGCTGACGACGATTATCGCGGCGGATGGCTTTGGCGTGCTCGACATTTTCCTGCTCGCGACCTTCGTGATGTATGCGCCCTGGGTCGTGATCGGCTTCTGGAATTCGACCGTCGGCTTTTCGGTGCTCCACTTCCTGCGCAATCCGGCGCGCAGCGTCATTCCCATGGTCGAGCGCGCACGCTCCGACGATCCGGTCTTTGTCGGCGTCGCGATCCTCATGACCGTGCGTAACGAAGAAGCCGCGCGTGCGTTCCTTCGCCTGCGCACAGTGAAGGAAAGCATCGACGCCACCGGCTTCGGCGACCGCTTCGATTATTTCATTCTCAGCGACAGCACGCGCCCCGACGTGATCCATGACGAAGAAGTGGAAGTACGCGGCTGGAATCGCCGCTTCGGCGAAGACGGTCATCTCGCCTATCGCCGCCGCGACAAGAACACCGGCTTCAAGGCCGGCAACGTCCGCGACTTCCTCGACCGCTGGGGCTCGCAATACGACGTGATGGTCCCGCTCGACGCCGACAGCGTGATGAGCGGCGAGTCGATCGTGCGCCTCGTGCGCATCATGCAGGCCAATCCGCGTCTCGGGATTTTGCAGAGCCTGGTCGTCGGCATGCCGAGCCCGAGCCTGTTTGCACGCATTTTTCAGTTCGGCATGCGCCACGCCATGCGCACGTTCACGGCGGGGACCTGCTGGTGGCACGGTGACTGCGGCCCGTTCTGGGGCCATAACGCGGCGGTGCGCATCGCGCCGTTCCGCGAGCACTGCAAGTTGCCGGACCTGCCCGGCAAGCCGCCCTTCGGCGGCCACATACTTTCTCACGATCAGATCGAGGCGATCCTGATGCGCCGCGCGGGCTTCGAAGTGCGCGTGCTGCCGGAGGAAGAGGAGAGCTGGGAAGAGATGCCGCCGGCAATGCCCGACTTCGCTGTCCGCGACCTGCGCTGGTGTCAGGGCAATTTGCAGTACACGAAACTGCTGCATCTGCCGAAGCTGCCGATGAGCCGTTTCAACCTTCTCTTCGCCTTGCAGATGTTCATCGGCGTCGCGGCGTTCGTTGTCTTCGTGGTGTTCGCTGCCCTCGCGGCGATTGTCTGGAATCCGGCGGTTGCGTTCCCGACCGGCTCGGCGCTTGCACTTTATATTGTGTGGGTCGTCATGACCTTCTGGCCGAAAATCCTTGGTGTGACCGATGCAGCGCTCCGCTCAGCCAAACGGTATGGCGGGCTGCCGCGCTTGTTCGCGGGCGCCTTCGTCGAGACGATCTTCACCGTTTTCCTCAGCTCGATCTCCATGATCGGCCAGACGATCTTTATGAGTGCGCTGCTGTTCGGGAAGGCAATTTCGTGGGACGGCCAGCGCCGCGACCGCTACCGCCTGTCATGGGCGGAGGCGGCGAAAGTGTTCTGGCCGCACACGCTGTTCGCGGTCGTCCTGCTTGCGATCCTCGCCGCCGGAAAGCCGGGCGCGATCGTCTGGTTCATGCTGTTCCTGATCGGACCGCTGCTCTCAATCCCGTTTGCTGTCGTCACGGCGCTGCCGGAACTGGGCGCCGTTGCCGCGCGCTGGCGTTTCTGCGCGATCCCGGAGGAGTTCGATATGCCGCTCGATCTAGCCAAGATCATGCCGCGCGGCTGAGGCTAGCGTGCGCGATATGCTGCAAACCTGGCTCGGCGTTGCGCGCTCGCTGCGCATTTATTACGGCGACCGTGCCCGCCGTAACGGCATGGACGCCATCCATGCGCGCTTCCTGAAAAAAGGCGATCTCGCCTTCGACGTCGGCTCCCATGTCGGGGATCGCGTGGCGTCCTTCCGCCGTCTCGGCGCGCTCGCGGTGGCGTTGGAGCCGCAGCCCGCGCTTGCCCGTACGCTGGGTCTGCTGTTCGCCTTCGACCGCGGCGTCGTGATTGAACGCAAGGCCGTCGGCAGCCGGGAAGGCGAGATCGAGATCAAGTTGAATTTGAAGAACCCGACCGTTGCGACGGCGTCGAACGAATTCATTGAAGCCGCCGATGGCGCACCGGGCTGGGAAGGGCAGGCCTGGACCCGTTCGCTCAAGGTTCCGCTGACGACCCTCGACGCGCTGATCGCCCGCCACGGCGAGCCGGCCTTTGTGAAGATCGACGTGGAGGGGCTGGAAGACGACGTCGTTGCCGGCCTCTCAAAGCCGATCCGGGCGCTGTCGCTCGAATTCACTACCATCCAGCGCGACGTGGCGCAGCGCGCCATCGAACGTCTGGCGCGGCTCGGTCCTTACCGCTTCAACGCCGCGCTCGGCGAAAGCCAGATGCTCGCGCACCGCGAAGCGCTCGATGCGCGGGCGATATCCCAATGGATTGCGGACCTGCCCATCACCGCCAACTCGGGTGACGTGTATGCCGCGCTCGATTCCACTTCGCTGCGTTCCACAGGCGAACGGAACGGGACGCATGCGGCTTGAGGGTATGTTCCCTCACCAAGGCCAACCGGCTATATCGGCACGACGCTTCAGCCTATAATTGTTCTGAAGCCAACCAAATTGCCGTGCGAACGCCGGGAGGACACCGTGAGCGATCCCATTCCTTACAAGCCGCAAGACAAGTCCGCCTGGCCGCCGTCGCTGTTTCCTCCCTACAAGTCGACCGTGAAGCGCGCGCCGAACAAGCCGCTTGTCATCATTCCGCAGACGCTGTCGGAAGTGACCGGCCCGGTTTACGGCCACAGCAAGGTCGAGACATACGACAACGACCTCACGCTCGGTCACGCGGGCGAGCCGCTCGGCGAGCGCATCATCGTCACCGGCCGCCTGCTCGATGAGGACGGCCGTCCCGTTCCGAACTCGCTCGTCGAACTCTGGCAGTGCAACGCCGCCGGCCGCTACGCGCATAAGGTCGACCAGCATCCAGCGCCGCTCGACTCGAATTTTACCGGCGCCGGCCGCTGCATGACCGACTCCGATGGCCGCTACAAGTTTGTGACGATCAAGCCGGGCGCCTATCCGTGGAAGAATCACCACAACGCCTGGCGCCCCGCGCACATTCATTTCTCGCTGTTCGGGCCGAGCTTCCTCACGCGGCTCGTGACGCAGATGTTCTTCCCCGGCGATCCGCTCTTCCCCTTCGATCCGATCTTTAACGGCATCGCGGACGCGAAGGCACGCGACCGCATGATCTGCAAGTTCGATCTCGATCTCACGCAGCCCGAATGGGCGCTGGGCTACAATTTCGACATCGTCCTGCGCGGACGCAACGCGACGCCGATGGAGCACTGACGTGTCGTACGGACAGACCCCATCGCAGACTGTCGGCCCGTTCTTCCACTTCGCCTTGCCGAACGAGAAGTACGAGACGCTGTTCACCGACAAGACCAAGGGCGAGCGCATCGACATCGAAGGACGCATCGTCGACGGCGACGGCGCGCCACTCCCCGATGCGATCATCGAGATCTGGCAGGCCAATTCGGAAGGCCGCTACGATCATGCCGAAGACAAGCAGGAAGACAAGTCGCTCGATCCGACCTTCCACGGCTGGGGCCGCAGCGCGACCGACGGCGACGGCAAGTTCCGCTTCCACACGATCAAGCCGGGACCCGTGCCGGGGCCGGGCAACACGTTGCAGGCGCCGCATGTCAGCATCACCGTTCTTGCGCGCGGTATGCTGAAGCATCTGGTCACTCGCCTTTATTTCGAGGGCGAGAAGCTGAACGCCGACGACCCGATCCTCGCCCGCATCAGTGAGCCGGAACGCCGCGGGACGCTGATCGCGAAGAAGAGCGGCGGCAAATACATGTTCGATATCGTCCTGCAGGGCGACAACGAAACCGTCTTCTTCGACGTCTGATCGCCGGCATCCATCCATGAACGCGCAGAGCGGACCGATTCCGGTCCGCACCCTCGCTTTTCTCGGTGCGGCGTGCTTCGCGAGCATGGCGTCGCTGCGCGCTGCGGACCCGATCCTGCCGGAGATCGCGGAAGCCTTCTCCACAACGCCGGGTGATGCCGCCAGGATCGTTGCGGTCTTCGGCGCGTGTTACGCTGTCATGCAGTTCATTTACGGTTTTGCGGGTGATCGCTACGGCCATCTCCGGGTGATCGTGATCACGACGATCCTGTCGGGCCTCAGCACGCTCCTTTGCGCGGTCGCGACATCGCTCAACATGCTGATGCTCGGCCGCATCCTGGTCGGCCTGACCGCCGCGGCAATCATTCCGCTCTCTTTTGCATGGCTCGCCGATGTCGTGCCGTACGAGCGGCGGCAAGCGGTGCTCGCGTATTTTTTGAGCGGGCAGCTCTCCGGCCTGATCCTCGGTCAGGTGTTCTCCGGCGTGATCGCCGAGCATTTCAACTGGCGCGTCGTGTTCGTGCTGCTGGCGTCCTTCTTCCTTGTTGCCGGAGCCGCGCTGCTGTTCGAAATGCGGCGGCATGAGTCCGTCGCGCGTCCGCTCGAAGGCTCGCCGCTTGGCCGCGTCGTGACCCTGGTGCGGCGGCCGTGGGTGCAAATCGTATTGGTCAGCGTGCTGCTCGACGGACTGCTGTTTTTCGGCGCATTCACGTTCGTGGGCTCATTCCTGTGGGCGCGCTTCGGCATCGGCCTCGATCTCGCGGGACTGATCGTCGCCGGTTTCGGCGTCGGCGCGATGATGTATTCGATGACCGCAGGTCGCATGCTGCCATACTTAGGCGAGGGCGGGCTCGCCCTCGGCGGGGGCATCGTGATTGCGCTCGCGTTTCTGTTGCTCGCCTTTGCGCCGGCCGTGTGGTTCGCCTTGCCCGCGACAATCCTCGCCGGCTTCGGCTACTACATGTTGCACAACACGTTGCAGACAAACGCAACGCAGATGGCGCCGCAGTCGCGCGGCCTCGCGATCTCAACCTTCGCGAGTTGCTTGTTTCTTGGTCAGGCAATTGGCGTCGCGGTAGCCGCGCCCGTTTTCGACTACACCGGCGGCCAGCCTATATTCCTCGCGGCAGGCGTTTTGCTGCTGATCCTCGGCGCGGCGTTCCGGTCGCTGCTCGCGTACCGGGGCTGACGATAGTCTAAGAGAAATGTTGCACTGCGCAAAATCGAAGGCTTGCCCTCCGGCGCTTTGAATTTGCTAGAGTAGGGTGAGTGTGCGAACAACGCACACCGTGAATTACACGGCTCGAGATCGTGTTTCCCATCGCCACGATGGTTTCCTAGGGAGGTTTAAACTATGTCAGAGAAAGTTCGTGGGACCGGCGCGCCCGAAGCAGGCCGCCGCAAATTCCTGAAGGCCGCCGGCGTTGCCGGCGCTGCTGCCGCGGCGACGATCGCAATGCCGCAGATTTCCCGCGCTCAGACGACCACGCTCAAGATGCAGGGTTCGTGGGGTGCGAAGGACGTCTTCAATGAAATGGCGCAGGACTACGTCGAGCGCGTCAACAAGATGGCCGGTGGCCGTCTGAAGATCGACTACCTCGTCGGCGGCGCAGTCGTGCATCCGTTCCAGGTATTCGATGGCGTTCACGGCGGCCAGATCGACGCGGCGCACACCGTGCCCGTCTACTGGTACGGCAAGCACAAGGCCGCCTCGCTGTTCGGCACGGGTCCGGTGTTCGGCTTCAACGCCAACGAAGGTCTCGGCTGGATTCATAACGGCGGTGGCTACGCGCTGTATGAAGAACTCCAGACGCAGATCATGAAGGTCGACATCAAGAGCTTCTTCATCATGCCGATGCCGACCCAGCCCCTCGGCTGGTTCAAGCAGCCGATCACGTCGGCGGCACAGATCAAGGGCCTCAAGTACCGCACCGTCGGTCTCGCGGCCGACCTGTTCCAGGCGATGGGCGCTTCCGTCGCGCAACTTCCGGGCGGCGAAATCGTGCCGGCCATGGAGCGTGGCGTGATCGAAGGCTTCGAGTTCAACAACCCGACTTCGGACCGCCGCTTCGGCGCCCAGGACGTGGCCAAGAACTACATGCTCGGTTCGCACCACCAGGCGACCGAGTACTTCGAAGTCATGGTCAAGCGCTCGAAGTTCAACGCGCTCCCGGCCGAGCACCAGGCCATTCTGCAGTACGCCGCCGAGGCTACGTCGTCCGCCAACGAGTGGAAGGCGATGGACTACTACTCGAAGGACCTGCAGGAGCTGATGTCGAAGGACAAGGTCAACGTGCATCGCACGCCGCAGGCGATCTTCGATGCCCAGATCAAGGCCTGGGACGGCCTGATCGCCGACCTTGCCAAGGACCCGTACATGAAGAAGGTGATGGACTCGCAGAAGGAGTGGGTCCGCCGTGTCGTGTACTACAACATGATGAATGCGACCGACTATAAGGGCGCGTTCAACCATCACTTCCCGGGCGTGCTGAAAATCTGATCGGACGTCGGGAAAGAAAGAATAACAAGGAACAACAAGACGGGCGGCGCCGAGCGCGCCGCCCAACCATTCGGGGGAGGGGCGAAACGCGGCTCACGCCGCAGCCCGGTAACGCATGACGCGATTCCTGCATTTCATCGATTCACTGAGCACATGGGTCGGCAAGTCCTTCGCATGGGTCATTCTCGTGCTCACGTTGGGCGTCAGCTACGAGGTGTTCGTGCGCTACGCGCTGCGTGCGCCGACGACCTGGGCCTTCGACTTCAGTTACATCAATTACGGCGCGCTGTTCATGATGGCCGGCGCCTACACGTTGTGCCGTAACGGCCACGTGCGCGCCGACGTGGTTTATCGGCTGTGGAGCCCGCGCACGCAGGCGAGCTTCGACCTCGTCCTCTTCATCATCTTCTTCATGCCGGCCGTGCTCGCGCTCATGTATTCCGGCTGGGACTACGCGGCCCGCTCGATCGGCTATCGCGAGGTCAGCATTTTCAGCCCGGCGGGCATCCCGATCTTTCCACTCAAAACCTTGATCCCGGTCGCGGGCCTGTTCCTTTTCATACAGGGCGTGGCGGAGATCATCCGCTGCATCATAACCATCCGGACGAATCGATGGCCAAGACGGCTGCACGACGTAGAGGAGACCGAGAGCATCATCATGCAGGAGAAAATCCTGCACGCCGCCGAGACCGAGGCGGCCACAGCGCACGAGAAGAAGGGAGCCTGACATGACCGATCCGCAAGTCGGCATGTTGATGCTGGCGCTCTTCATCTTCATCATCATGCTCGGGTTCCCGATCGCCTTCACGCTGATCGCGATGGGCGTCGGCTTCGGTTACTACGCCTATTACGTCCCGACCGAGACCATCCTTCAGAACCGTGTCTTCACGCTGTTGGTGCAGAAGACGTTCGAGGTGATGTCGAATGACGTGTTGATCGCTGTGCCTCTGTTCTTGTTCATGGGATACATCGTCGAGCGATCCAACATTCTCGACCGTCTGTTCGGTGCCCTTCAGATCGCCGCCAAGAACGTGCCCGGCTCACTTGCCGTGGCGACCATGATCACCTGCGCCATGTTCGCGACCGCGACCGGCATCGTCGGCGCGGTCGTGACGCTCATGGGGCTCCTGGCGCTGCCGCCCATGCTGCGTGCAGGCTATGACACCAGGCTCGCGGCCGGCGTGATTTGCGCGGGCGGCTGTCTCGGCATTTTGCTGCCGCCGAGCATTCTGCTGATCGTCTATGCGGCGACCGCCGGCGTTTCGGCCGTGAAGCTCTACGCGGCGGCCTTCTTCCCGGGCTTCCTGCTTGCGGGCGCCTACGTCCTCTACATCATCGCCCGCGCCATATGGAACCCCGCACTCTGCCCAAAGCTACCCAAGGAACAGACCGACGTACCGGTCACACAGGTGCTGTACGCGCTGGCGACCTCCTTCCTGCCGCTCGCGCTCCTGATCGTCTGCGTGCTCGGCGCGATTCTGTTCGGTCTGGCGACGCCTTCGGAGGCGGCGGCCATCGGCGCGCTCGGCGGCATCATCCTTGCCGCCGTCTATGGCGCGCTCAACTTCACGATGCTGCGCGACTCCGTGTATCTGACCGCCCGCGCAACGGCGATGGTCTGCTACCTGTTCGTGGGTTCGTGGACCTTCTCTTCGGTGTTCGCCTATCTCGGCGGTCAGACGGTGGTCGAGCAGTTCTTCCTCGGCCTCGACCTATCCACGGTCCAGTTCCTGCTGCTGACTCAGGTCATCATCTTCCTGCTCGGCTGGCCGCTCGAGTGGACGGAGATCATTATCATCTTCGTGCCGATCTTCCTGCCGCTGCTCGACGACTTCGGCGTCGATCCGATCTTCTTCGGCATCCTCGTGGCGCTGAACACGCAAACGGCGTTCAACACGCCGCCTGTGGCGATGGCGGCGTTCTATTTGAAGGGCGTGGCGCCGCCGGAAGTGAAGCTCACCGACATCTTTGCCGGCGCGCTTCCCTTCGTGTTCATGGTCTTCCTGGTCATGTTCCTCGTGTATCTCTTTCCGGGGATCGCGCTGTGGCTGCCGGACTACCTCTACACGCCGCGCTAAGCCAAAGGCCGCGCAGGGGATTGGCGGAATGAGCCTGAGTGCTTTGGGCCTCGCGGAAGCGGCCGCCGCGATTCGCGAAGGCCGCATCCGTTCGGTGGAGCTGGTGCGGGATTGCCTTGCCCGCACCGCCGAGGTCAACCCGGCCGTCGCGGCCTGGGCGCATCTCGATGGCGAGCACGTCCTGCGCCAGGCCGAGGCGGCGGACCTCGCCCGCATGAAGGGCCAGCCGACCGGGCCGCTGCACGGCGTGCCGGTCGGCATCAAGGACATCTTCGACACCGCCGACTATCCGACCGAGTTTGGCTCGCCGGCCTGGTCCGGACGCACGCCGCGCCACGACGCCTTCGCGGTCGCGCGCCTCCGCGCCGACGGCGCGATCGTCATGGGCAAGACGGTCACGACCGAGTACGCTTATTTTCATCCCGGCAAGACGCGCAATCCGCACGACCAGAGCCGCACGCCGGGCGGCTCGTCGTCAGGCTCTGCCGCGGCAGTCGCCTCGTTCATGGTGCCGGGCGCGATCGGCAGCCAGACCAACGGCTCGGTGATCCGTCCCGCCGCCTTCTGCGGCGTGATCGGATTCAAGCCCACGCACGGCCTGATCCCGCGCACCGGCGCGCTGCTTCTGTCGCGCACGCTCGACCATGTCGGCGTCTTTGCGCGTTCGGTGGAGGATGCGGCCCTCCTTGCGGAATCGCTCGCGGGCTTCGACGGGGAAGACGCCGATACGCGGCCCGTGGCACGTCCGCCCTTTGCTGCCGCCGCCGTTTCCGAGCCGCCGCTCCCGCCACGCTTCGCCTTCGTGAAGTCGCCGGTATGGGATCAGGCCGATCCCGCCACGCAGGAGGCGTTCGGCGAACTCGCCGCGGCGCTCGGCGAGAACGTCACCGAACTCGAACTGTCGTCCGGTTTTCAGCGTGCCGTGGAGATGCACCGCACCGTGATGGAAGTGGAGATGGCGCACAATCTCCATCGCGACTATGAGAAGCATGGCGGGCAGATGAGCCAGCAGTTGCGCGCGCTGCTTGAGCGCGGCCGCGGCCACAAGGCCGTGGACTACGCGGCGGCCGTCGCCGGCTATGCCCCGCTCAATGCCGGGCTCGAGGAACTCTTCAATGAATACGACGCGATCCTGACGCCGGCCGCGCCCGGCGAGGCCCCGGCCGACGGGAGCACCGGCAACCCGATCTTCAACACGATCTGGACCTATCTCGGCACGCCCGCGGTGACCGTGCCCCTGTTGCAGGGGGAGACGGGCCTGCCGGTCGGCGTGCAGCTTGTCGGCCGCCGGGGCAACGACGCGCGCCTCTTGCGCACGGCGAGCTGGCTGGTCAAGAATATCGGCGGCTGAAGTCCGCCGCCGGACGAAAGGCTCCTCCCGGGTGGAGAAGCCGCAAGCAAACGAAGAAGAGGACAAAGGGTACCGTCATGAATTTCGTCGCCGGCCTGATCGGCATTCTGGGCTATGCCGCGTTCTTCGGTTTCATGCTGTGGTGGACGAAGGCGGCCCCGCTCATCGTCATCGTGTTCTTCGTCGGCGGTCTTCTGATCTATGACTGGGTGCAGACGCTGCGCTACGGCGAGCCCGGCGCTGGCCGCAGATAGGCTCCTTAGGCGGGCCGCGTTGCGCCCAGGTGCTCACGGAAGAAATCCACCGTGCGCTTCCACGCGCGCTCCGCCGCTTCCTTGTGATAGCGCGCCATACCCGTGTCGTTGCTGAATGAGTGCTGCGCGCCCGGATAGATGTGCAGCCGGTAGTTTTTCCCGTTCGCCTTCAGCGCCGCCTCATACGCCTCGATGCCCGCATTCACGCCGGCGTCGTGCTCCGCATAGTGCAGCAGTAGCGGCGCACTGATGTTCGGCACCTGATCGGCGGGAATCTGCCGGCCGTAATAGGCGACGCCGGCGTTCAGTTCCTTGCTCGCCGCCGCGAGCCGGTTGACCATCAGGCCACCGAAGCAGAAGCCGACGGCGCCGATCTTGCCCGTCGATTCCGGATGCTTACCGAGGAATGCGACGGCATCGGCGAGCACCGCTACTGCGTCGTCCTGATTGAGTTTTGCATGTAAAGAGCGCGCCTCATCCTCGCTCGGCGGCGTTCCTCCGACGAGCGAGAGGAGGTCGATCGCGCAGGCGAGGAAACCTTCCAGCGCGAAGCGCCGCGCCACGTCTTCGATGTGCGGATTGAGCCCGCGGTTCTCGTGAATGACCAGCACCGCCGGACGCTTGCCCTTTTCCCCGGCGCGGGCGAGATAGCCGGCGATCTTTCCCTTCGAGGAATCGAAGCTGACGCGCTCCATTGCGAGCCGCCCGTCGTCCGCCGCGACGATGGCCGCCTGCGCATAGTCGTTTTGCAGAAGCGGCAGGAGGGCGACCGCGGCGGCCGAGGAGCCCGCGAGCTTCGCCAGCCGGTCCATGAAATTGCGGCGGCTTATGCCGCCATGGGTGAAATGGTCGTAGAGGTCGATAATCTTCTGATCCATCACGGCGCTCCAATGCACGGCCGATCTTAGCCGCCATTGTTGCCTCCCGACGGCAGGCCGGTTCAAAACCTCGCGAGGGCCGTCAGCGCACGCGGTTACCCGAAATCGTGATCGACGCAAAGCGGCTCGGCTCGCTGCCCGCGAGATCGCCCGTAACCGCGCGCCCACCCGCCATGCCGATGACCGCGCCCTGAGACACGTCGGCAATCAGGTTGTGCGCAATGAGCGCCGACCCGCTGCCGGTCTCGACGGACACGCCAACGCCGATCGGCGCCGTGCGCACCACGTTGCCGGTGACCGTCACGTCACGCAGATGCTTGCCGAAGCCCGCGAGGATGCCCGCGAGCGGCGCTCCCTCGATCACATTGCCGGTGATTGCGGAGTCCGCTTCGACCGCGATCCCAACGCCGCGGCCGGTTGCAGGTTCTCCGCGCAGATTGCGCACGAGGTTGCCCTGACAGGCCACAAGCCGCCCGCCGGCTTCGCGGTCGGAAACGGAAATTCCGCCGGCCGCGTCGTTGATCGTGTTGCCGGAAATGATTGCGCCGTCGAGTCCGTCTTCGGCGCGCACGGCGAAGTCCCCGCTCGCCGAGAAGGCGTTGCCGCGCACATGCAGGCTCGCAGCACCCTTGGCGGACAGGCCCGACGCCTGACAGCGGCGGATCTGGTTATCGGCGACGATCACGGCGCTTGCCTGCTCGATGACGATGCCATCGCCTTTTGCCGTACCGGATGCGCCGATATGTTCGATGCGATTGCTGAGAATCTGCGTGCCGTCGTGACCGCGTTGCGCGCGGTCGACCCGAATTCCGTGCGAGCCGCATTGGAAGATCGTGTTGTGCGACAGCGTCACGCCGCGCCCGTCCTGCACCGTGATGCCGCCGCCGGCCGCACCGACAATGGTCGTATGGGAAATTTCGCCTTCAACACCGGCGAGCGAAATGCCACTGCCGCCGCTCTCCTGAAGATAGCAGTCAAGGATGCGCAGCCCGCGCACCTCGCGCAGCGACAGCAATCCGCGGCCTTCGGGCAAGAACTGGCTGCGTCCGTCGAACACGATGCCTTGCAGCGTCACCTGATCCGCACGCGCGCAGGCGGCGATGGCCGCGCCGTGCCCGAGCAGGAGCCGCGTCGCGCCGCGCACACCATAAAGCTGCGTGCCGGATTTCAGCACGAGGTCGGCGGCGATATAGGTGCCGGCGGGCAGCCACAGCGGCACGCGCGCGTCCGCCGAAGCGTCGATCGCCCGCTGGAGCGCATCGCTCTGGTCGTCCGGGCTGCCGGCGTTAACCCCAAAATGGGTCACATCGAGCCCGAGCGAGCCGAGCGGCTGCGGGCTCGCGCGAGACGGCGTCGGCAGTAATGCGCCTGCGGCGCTGCCTGCCGAGAGGCCCAGCACGGAACGGCGGTCGATGGCCATGACGGCTCCCGAATATCTCGGGAGAGTCGATACAAACGCTGTGCCGCGCTGTTGTGCCGTCGTGGGACGTTAACTGCCACCCGCGTGGCGAGCGTAGCGAGCACCCACGCGGGTAACTCAGACCGATGCCTGCGCGAGGATGTCGACGAGGATCGCTTCGCCCGCGCGGACAAGCGCGTCCATTGTTGGCCGTCTTCGCCCGCGCTTGCCGTCAAGACGCCTGCGTTGCCGTGGCCGTGGAATATGGACGAAGGCCACGAGCCGCGGATGCATATGTAGCGCGCGATAAAACGCGGCGTTGCAGATATAGCGCCCCGCATCGCGCGACAGGCGCGCGTCGATCCTTGTCGCGCGCGCCGCCGAGAGCAGCCGCCGCGCGTCGGCGCGGACGCGAAGCTCGGGCGGAAGTCCCGGCGCCAGCGAGCGCGTTGCGTATTTTGCCCTCGCGGCGTCGGCGTAGAATCCAGTCGCCTTATTCACCGCCCGCTGCTCGATTCGCAGAAACGGCGTGCGCGAAGCGAGCCCGAAGAAAAGAACCGCATCGGGATCGTAGCGCCGGAGGAGCATGGGCAATTCTTGGTTCACGGCCGCGTAGCTTGTCGGCAGAACGGCACAGACAATCGTCGCGCCCGCAAACGCCGGCCGCCGCCGCTTCGCCAGACGCCGGACCAGTTCCGCGCTTGGATTGTTCGGCGCGCCGGGGAAATGGCCAAATCCGATGACAAGTGCCGTCGCCATCGCTCAGAGCTTCAGGAGATCGGCGATCTCGTCGGCCGCGAGCGCAGGCGGCAGCTTGCCCGCCGCAACCGCGACCTCAAGCGAACGCAGCCTGGAGCGGATCGCGGTGTCGCCACGCAGCCGCGCCCGGAAGCGCTCGTCGATCAGCGTCCACATCCAGCGCACCTGTTGCGCGCGGCGCTTCTCCACAAGGCGGCCGCTGCGTTCAAGTTTGGCGCGATGATCGAGCACGGCTTGCCAGAGCGCCTCGATGCCGTCGCCGGTGAGCCCCGAGTAAGTGAGGACCGGCGCTTCGTCGCCGCCTCCGCTGGCTGCAATCAGATGGAGCGCGGCCTTCAACGCACCGGCCGCGGCCTTTGCCCGTGCGCGATTCTCGCCCTCGGCTTTGTTCACTGCGACGACGTCCGCGAGTTCGAGCAGGCCCTTCTTCATGCCTTGCAGTTCGTCGCCCGCGCCCGGCAGCATCAGCGCGACAAAGCTGTCGGTCATGTCGGAGACGGCGACCTCGGACTGTCCGGCGCCGACGGTTTCCACCAGCACCACGTCGTAACCCGCCGCCTCGCACAGAAGCATCGTCTCGCGCGTCCGGCTCGCGACGCCGCCGAGCGTGCCGGCGGCAGGCGAGGGACGGATAAAGGCGCGAGCGTCGTTCGCAAGGCGCTGCATGCGTGTCTTGTCGCCGAGGATCGAACCGCCGGTGCGCACGGACGACGGATCGACCGCGAGCACCGCCACGCGATGGTCCTTCGCCGTGAGAAACGTGCCGAGCGCGTCGATGGTCGTGGACTTGCCGACACCGGGCACGCCCGTAATGCCGACACGCACGGCGTTGCCGGTCGCGGGCAAGAGCGACTTCAAGAGTTCCTGCGCGCGTTCGCGATGCTCAGCCTTCCTCGACTCGACGAGCGTAATCGCGCGCGCGAGTGCGGCGCGGTCGCCTGCGCGCAGTTGCTTCGCGAGATCGCGGTCGGAGGCGGTGGCCTTCGCGTTCACGGAAGGCGCCTCATTTCGATTTGACCGGCACGTATTTGACCGTCGGCTCGGGCGCTTTCGCCGAGATCGATTTCAGGAAGCCGGCCGGGTCCTTCGTGTCTTCGAGCCAGCAATCGTCGGCGACGTTTTTCATGCCGGCCTTTTTCACGACGTCAGCGTCAATCGTCTTGCAGGCGAGTGGCGACACCAATCCCTCGCCATTGCGGATTTGCAGCAGCGCAAACCCGTAGCGCTGCTCGCTGAAGCGTGCCTGCACGAGATACCGGTCAGGGCCGAGCGCGTGGAACGTGAACGTACCTTCTTCGGCTTTTCCCTTTTCGTCGAGCGAACGAAAGACCTTGTCTGCGCCGCCGACCAGCGTCACCGCTTTTTGCTCGGCCTGCTTCCACGCGCTCTTGCTGTTGGTGCGCTCAAAGATCGAGAGCGTCGCGCGCTCGCCGAAGGGAGCTGCCCGATCGCCGAGACCGTTCAGGGGCGTCTTTGAAACCACGCAGCCGCCCGTGAAGGCGGCAAGGACGATGGCAAGCAACGGAAAACGGCGCATGAATCGCTCCTCGGAGCCAATGTTACCCGATCCGCGGGAAGGCGGCATTTTCATTGTCATCACCGGGCCGCCGCGCCGTTTGGCGCGGCGAGTCCCGATGATCCCGCTTCTGGGGCAGGGCCGTGCCCGAGGCAAGGGAGATCGCCGGGACAAGCCCGGCGATGACGACTAGATTTCAGCCAGCCGCGGCTCGGGCGCCAGCACCAGCGCCTTGTAGGCGGCAAAATCCGCCCCCAGCGGCCAGACGAACTGCGGGAAGTCGCGCATCAGGGCGTCGGTATAGAACGCCACCTGCTCTTCGCGGCAGATCATGAACTTGGCCGCCGCGACGATGTCCTCGCGGTCGATGACGCAGAAGACCCGCAGCTCGGGGTGCTGGCGCAGGAAAGCGTCGACCGTGAGCGCGAGCGTCGGATAGCCGGGGTGCAGCATGTCGTCGAGGCAGAGCACGCCTTTCGGATCGAGCGTCGCGTAGCCTAGCGCGAGGTCGTTCGAGAGGTGGTCCTGCGTGTGCTCGCCGTCGATATGAAAGAAGCGTACGCGCTTGCCGGGCGCAAGCGCCAGCAACTCGTCGGGCCTCATCTGCCGGCTGTCGGTCTTATGCACGACAACGCGGCCGTCCTTCGGCCCGTGCTTCGCGAGCGACGCCTTGAAGCGGTCGATGACGGCCGCATCCGGCCATTCGAAATGATCGATGCCGATGCCGCGCTCGCCCGGCTGCAAGGCATGCGCCAGCGCGATGAAGAAGCGGCCTTCAAATGTGCCGATCTCCGCGACATGGCCGGAGATGCCGTTCTCCGACTGAATGCGCATCGTGGCGCAGGCGATGGCCGCCGCGAAGCGCGACGACATGCCCTTCACCTGGAGATAGCCGTCGCTGATGTAGCGGTCGGCGGCGTCGATGCCGGAAGTCAGGTTCATGAACTCGGCTTCAGCCTATTCCGCCGCCGCGCGCTGATGTCCGAGCCGCGTCGCGAGTTTGCGCAGCAAGTCCTCCGAGGCGTCGGCGATCACGGTGCCGGGCGGGAAAATAGCTTCCGCGCCCGCCGCCTTCAGCGCCTCATAATCCTGCGGCGGCACGACGCCGCCCACGACGATCATGATGTCGCTGCGGCCTTCCTTGTCGAGCGCGGCCTTCAGCTCCGGCACGAGCGTCAGGTGACCGGCGGCAAGCGAGGAAATGCCGACCACATGCACGTCGTTCTCCACCGCCTGCCGCGCGGCTTCGCCGGGCGTCGAGAAGAGCGGGCCGACATCCACGTCCCAGCCGAGATCGGCGAAGGCCGAAGCGATCACCTTCTGGCCGCGGTCGTGGCCGTCCTGTCCGACTTTGGCGACGAGGAGGCGCGGGCGGCGGCCTTCTTCTTCCTCGAAGGCCTCGACGAGGCGCTGCACGCGCGCGACGGAGTCGTTCATGGCTCCTGCCTCTCTTAAATAGACTCCGGTCAGCGTCCGCGTCTCGGCGCGATGGCGGCCCCAGGCTGTCTCGAGCGCGAGTGAAATTTCGCCGACGGTCGCCTTGGTGCGGGCGGCATCGACCGCAAGCGCCAGCAGATTGCCTTCGCCCGTCTCGGCAGACCTGGTCAAGGCGGCAAGTGCCGCCTTCAGCACCTTCGGATCGCGCTCGGCGCGCAGCCGCGTGAGCTTGTCGATCTGGAGCTTGCGAACGGCCGAGTTGTCGACCCTGAGCACGTCGATCTCTTCTTCGCGCTCCGGCCGGAAGCGGTTCACACCGACAACCGTCTGCGCGCCCGTATCGATGCGCGCCTGTGTTTTGGCGGCGGCCTCCTCAATGCGAAGTTTGGGAAGGCCGGCTTCGATCGCCTTGGCCATGCCGCCGAGTTGCTCGACTTCTTCAATGTGCGCCCATGCTTTCTTCGCGAGTTCGTAGGTCAGCCGCTCGACATAATAAGAGCCGCCCCACGGATCGACGATCTTGGTCGTGCCGCTCTCGCGCTGAAGGAAAATCTGCGTGTTGCGGGCGATGCGGGCGGAGAAATCGGTCGGCAGCGCAAGCGCTTCGTCGAGCGCGTTGGTATGCAGGGACTGCGTGTGGCCCTGCGTTGCCGCCATGCCTTCGATGCAGGTCCGCACCACATTGTTGAAAATGTCCTGCGCGGTCAGCGACCAGCCCGAGGTCTGCGTGTGGGCGCGCAGCATCAGCGACTTGTCGGATTTTGGATTGAACTGCTTGATGAGCTTCGCCCACAGCATGCGCGAGGCGCGCTGCTTCGCGATCTCCATGAAGAAGTTCATGCCGGCATTCCAGAAGAACGAAATGCGCGGCGCGAAAGCGTCGATGTCGAGTCCGCCCTTCATGCCGGCGCGGACATATTCGAGTCCGTTCGCGAGCGTGTAAGCGAGTTCGAGGTCGAGCGTCGCGCCTGCTTCCTGGATATGATAGCCGGACACCGAGATCGAATTGAACTTCGGCATGTTCTTCGCCGTGTAGGAGAAGATGTCGGAGACGATGCGGAGCGACGGCTCGGGCGGGTAGATATAGGTGTTCCGAACCATGAACTCCTTGAGGATGTCGTTCTGGATTGTGCCGGCAAGTTTTTCGGGCGGCACGCCCTGTTCCTCGCCCGCAACAATATAAAGCGCGAGCACCGGCAGCACCGCGCCGTTCATGGTCATCGACACGGTCATCTCTTCGAGTGGAATGCCCGAGAAGAGCGTGCGCATGTCGTAGATGGAATCGATCGCAACGCCCGCCATGCCGACATCGCCGGACACGCGCGGATGGTCGGAGTCGTAGCCGCGATGGGTCGCGAGATCGAACGCGATTGAAAGGCCCTTTTGCCCGGCGGCAAGATTGCGCCGGTAGAAGGCGTTCGAGTCTTCCGCGGTGGAGAAGCCGGCATATTGCCGGATCGTCCACGGCTGCGTGACATACATCGTGGGGTAGGGACCGCGCAGGAACGGTGCGAGACCAGGCCATGTGTCGAGGAAGTCGATGCCATCGAGGTCGGCCGCCGCGTAGGCGGTCTTCACCGCGATGTCTTCGGGCGTGATCCACGCCTCATTGCCCGCGCGCGGCGCGGAGAGCTTGGGCTCGCGCCACTCGGTGCTGGTGAAATCGGGCAGTCGGGTCATGGCCGTACTTATATCATGGCCGGGTTGACACTATTCAAACGCCGCAGCCAGCCGGACCGGCCTAAGCGGCTCGAAAGCCACGGTTTTTGGCATCTCCGGCAGCTTCACCGGCGCGACGTCGAGGACGCGCGCCGCGACTTCGTTCGGGTTTGCGAAGATCGTCGTGCCCGTGAGTGCGTCCCTGCCGTCCTTGAGCGCCTGTTCGCGCGCGGCGCGAACTGCGGCCACTTGCTCCTGCAACTCGCCGCGTTCGAGCGCAGACGCGAGGCCCCCCGCGCATTCGATCGCCTGAAACTCGCCCCATGCCTGCGCGCAAAGTTTCGTAGTCAGGTCCTCGATGCCGCCCGAGCCCGCCGCGGGGTCCGCGACTTTCGCGAGACTCGATTCATCGAGCAGCACGAGCTGGGTGTTGCGCGCCACGCGCCGCGCGAACTCGTCGGGCAATCCGAGCGCGTTCGTGAAGGGAAGGGCGGTGACGGCGTCGGCGCCGCCGAGCCCAGCCGCAACGACAGCCATCGTCGCGCGCAGCATGTTCACCTGCGGGTCGCGCCGGGTCATCGTGCGCCACGCGGTTTCGGCGGAAATAAACACGGGCTCGGGCGCGAGGGCGGAAGCCTCTTCCAAGCGCGCCCAGAGCTTCCGCAGCGCGCGGAATTTCGCCATCGTGAGGAACTGCTCGGAGTCCGCCGCGAGGCGAAAGAAGATCATCCGTCGCGCGTCGTTAAGTGCGACACCTGTTGCTTCCAGCACGCGCAAATAACAAACGGCGGCGGCGAGCGTATAGCTCAACTCCTGCGCTTCCGATCCGCCCGCATTGTGAATCACGCGCCCGTCGGCAGCCATGAACGGACCGCGCAGGCCCTCCGCTGCGAGATCCTTCGCATATTGCGCGACCGTCGGCCCGAGCTTGTTCCACGCGAGCGCGTGCCCGCCCGCCGCAGCCATCAGCCCAAGTGGATCGAAGCCCACGCGAAAGTTGATTTTTGCGGAGTCGACGCCGCGCTTCTTCGCGAGCTTCACGATATGCATGGGCGCGTCGCGCGCGGGCGAGGAGAGCTGGCATTCGATGGCGACAGCGTCGAGATGGACGCCGTCCAGCGCGCGCGCGATCGAATCCGCCGAGCCGTCGAGGCCGAAGCCATAGGCGCCGACCGAGCCCGCGAAGACCAGCGAGAGCGCCGTCGCGCCGTTTTCGAGGTCGTCTAGCGCCTGCTTGTTGGCCGCGACGGAGTCCGGATGATCCACGCGCTGCGTCACTTGCCATGGCGCACCGGGCGCGCGGCCCGCCACAGGTGCGGCGTCCTTCGCGCGCTCATAGAGTGGCTCGACCGTCAGGCCGTCATAGGTTTTCGACGCGAGCGCCGCGACCGGCGTACCTTTTGTCGCCTTGTCGACGAGCTTGAGCCATGCCTCGCGGCTGGCAGCGGGAAACTCGGCGGCGAGCTTCAGTTCGGTCATGGCGGCAAACTAGGCCGATTGCCGCGGCATTGCCAAGGACGCCTTGGCCAGCCTCATCCTTCGAGACGCGGCCACGCAAGTCGGCTGTTGCCGACTTGCGCACCCAGAAGGCCGATCTCGGGCAAGCCCGAGATCGGTGGCCGCTCCTCAGGATGAGGCAGATTAAATTGCGCCCTCATCCTGAGGAGGGCGCGTAGCGCCCGTCTCGAAGGATGAGGGCGACACTTAACCGGGTTTGTATTGCTTGACGCCCGTTTGGTCGAGCCGCGCCAGTGCGTCTTTGACCGGCACGCCGCCGATTGAAAGCGCGGGCGCAATCTCCGCGAGCGGCACGAGCACGAACGCGCGCTCCATCATGCGCGGATGCGGAATATGCAGGTCCGGCTCGTTCACCGTGACGCCCTCATAGAGCAGGATGTCGAGGTCGATGACGCGCGGGCCGAAACGCTCGGCATTCGTCCGGTCGCGCCCGAGTGCGCGTTCGATGTCGAGGAGCTGCGCGAGAAGGTCATGTGGTGCGAGCCGGGTCGTTCCGCGCACCACCTGATTCAGATAGCGGCCCTGATTTGCCGCGCCCCAGGGGTCGGTTTCGTAAATTGAAGAAACGCGCTCAACGGTCAGGGCCTCGCGGCCGAGCGCCTCATGCGCGCTCGCAAGGTTCCGCTCGCGGTCGCCGAGATTGCTGCCAAGCGCGACGTAAACTTCAGCCATCGCGCTTGCGCGCCACCGTGACGGTCGCCGAAACGTGATCGATCACGGCGGGCACCGGCGCCGACGGCTTGCGCACCGTCACCGTCACCGCATGCACCTTCGGGAAATGCGCTAGGATCGCGCCGGCGACATGCGCCGCGCTCGCCTCGATCAGATAAAAATGCTTGTCGCGGAACGCCGCCTCCGCGATCGCGGTCGCCTCGCCATAGTCCACCGTGTCGGTGATGCGGTCGCTCTTGATTGCGGCGGCGACATCGACGTCCATCACGATATCAAGAACGAAGCGTTGCCCGAGCTGCTTTTCGGCTTCATTCACGCCGTGTCGTGCAAACAGCACCAGCCCCGCGATCTCGATTTTTCCGTGCGCCGTCATTGTGCTTTCCTGATTGCGTCCATAACGCGAAGCGCCTGCACCGTTTCGGCCACGTCATGCACGCGCACAATATCGGAACCGGCCAAAGCCGCCATGACATTGCCTGCGATCGATCCGCCGAGCCGCCGGTCCGGCGGAGCGGGTGACACGGACTCCATAAAGCGCTTGCGTGAAAGTCCCATGAGGAGCGGCAGTCCAAATTCGCGCAACTCGCCGAGGCGGGCGATGGCCTGAATACTCTGCTCGGGTGTCTTGCCGAAACCGATGCCTGGATCGAGCACGATGCGCTCGCGCGCCACGTTGGCGCGCGCGGCGATATCGAGCGACCGCGCGAAGAAGTCGCGAATATCGGCAAGGACGTCGATTGCCGCGTCCGCCTTCTCGCGGTTGTGCATCAGCACGACTGTCGCGCCGTGCTCCGCCGCCACGCGCGCCATGTCGGCATCGCGCTGAAAGCCCCACACGTCGTTCAGAATGACCGCGCCCTGTTCGAGCGCCCAGGCAGCGACCTTCGGCTTCATCGTATCGACGGAAACAGGAATACCGGCCTTCACCACGTCGGGAAGAACCGGCTTGAGCCGCATGAGTTCCTCCTCGGCATCGACCGCTTTCATGCCGCCGTAAGGCCGCGTCGACTCCGCGCCGATATCGAGAATGTCTGCGCCTTGTTCGGCCAGCAGCCGCGCCTGCGCGACCGCTTTTGCGGGCTCAAGAAACTGACCGCCGTCGGAGAAGGAGTCCGGCGTCACGTTCACGATGCCCATGACAAGCGTCCGCCCGCCGAGAGGCAGTGTGAAATTGCGCGCGGAAAGTGGTCGGGACGGGGACAAGGCCAGCATGGCCTACAATATCACAGGGCACGCCGGAAGCGCCCGCCGCCGCGAGGGCGGGCCGGATGCTTCAATATGTAATCTTCATCGGCAGGGATTTGGCCTCGGCGATCCATTTGGCGATCGCTTTTTCGCTCGGCAGTAGACGCACGAGCTTGCGCTTGGTGTTCGCCGTCGCCATGGCCTCGGCGAGCTTCTTCGGATTGCGATATTTCAACTCGCGCACCGTGTCGACGCCGGCGGCCTCCAGGAGTTCGGAATACTCCTCGCCGACGCCTTTGATACGCATCATATCCGCCATATTGGCCCATTTCAGGATGCGCGAAGCTTCCACGCCCGTCTTCTCCGCAAGCGCCTTGCGACCGCGCGGATTCTTCGCTTCTTCCAATAGCCGGCTCGTGGTCCTGATCCGCAGGCTCTTCAGCCGCTCGGCATTAGCCGAGCCGATCCCCTCAATGTCGGTGATCGGATAGGACATGACAGCACCCCCACTTATTTTCTTTTTGGCCTCGCACCCGTGCTTGCCCGATTATGGCGGGTTCGCGCAGGGCGGCACAAGCGCTGTCAATGCGCTGTGGAGACATTTCCAGCCGGTGTTGCTGCAGCGCAAGTGCCCGCGTGGTATGTCGATGGGCAGCGATTTATAAGGTCCGTAACGGGAACGGACGGGAGCAGAATAATGGCGAGCAAGGAATCCGCCGGCAAGATATTCGTCGGCAAGAGCGACAAGCCCGAAGAGCTGACGCTCCGGCTCGCCAATCGGCACGGACTTGTCACCGGCGCGACCGGCACCGGCAAGACCGTGACGTTGCAAGTACTCGCCGAAGGTTTCTCGAACGCCGGCGTTCCGGTCTTTGCCGCCGACATCAAGGGCGACCTCTCCGGCATCTCCGAAGTCGGCCAGCCGAAGGACTTCATCCTCAAGCGGGCTAAGGAAGTCGGCATCGAATATCAGCCGGACCAGTTTCCGGTGATCTTCTGGGACCTGTTCGGCGAGCAGGGCCATCCGATCCGCGCCACCGTCTCGGAGATGGGACCGCTGTTGCTGTCCCGTCTGATGAATTTGAACGACACGCAGGAAGGCGTGCTCAACATCGCCTTCCGCGTCGCCGACGAGCAGGGGCTCCTGCTCCTCGACCTCAAGGATTTGCGCTCGATCGTCTCCTTTGTCGGCGAGAACGCCCAGAAGCTCACGACCGCCTATGGCAATGTCTCGACTGCGTCCGTCGGCGCCATTCAGCGCCAGTTGCTGGTGCTCGAAAGCCAGGGCGGCGACAAGTTTTTCGGCGAGCCGGCGCTCGAGATCAAGGATCTGATGCGCATCGATCGCGACGGCCGCGGCCTGGTCAATATTCTCGCAGCCGACAAGCTCATGAGCTCGCCGCGTCTTTATTCGACGTTCCTGCTATGGCTGCTCGCGGAACTGTTCGAGGAGATGCCCGAGGTCGGCGATCCCGACAAGCCGAAGCTCGTCTTCTTCTTCGATGAGGCGCATCTCCTGTTCGACGAGGCGCCGAAAGCGCTGCTGGAGAAGATCGAGCAGGTCGTTCGCCTGATCCGCTCGAAAGGTGTTGGCGTCTATTTCGTCACGCAGAACCCGCTCGATATTCCCGATACCGTGCTCGCGCAGCTCGGCAACCGCGTGCAGCATGCGCTCCGCGCCTATACGCCGCGCGACCAGAAAGCGGTGAAGGCCGCCGCCGATACGTTCCGTCCCAACCCGAAGCTGAAGACCGCGCAGGTCATCACCGAGCTCGGCGTGGGCGAGGCGCTGGTCTCTTTCCTTGAGGACAAAGGCGCGCCGTCCATCGTGCAGCGTTGCCTCATCCGGCCACCCTCCGCGCGCATCGGGCCGGTCACGCCCGAGGAGCGCCGCAAGCTGATGGACGGCAGCGCCGTGCGCGGCCAGTACGACAAGACCATCGACCGCGAGTCCGCCTACGAGATGCTTCAGAAGAAGACCAAAGCAACGATGGCGGACGCCGAGGCGCAGCAGCAGGAGGAGGCAGCAGCCGAAGGCGGCATTGGCGGCTGGATCGGCACGATCTTCGGCACCAATCGCAAGCGCGGCGAGCGGCTGAGTACGACCCAGCGAGTCGCCCGTGACGTCACCCGCACCGTCACCAACCGGGTCGCAGGCCAGATCGCCGCCGACCTAGGGCGCAAGGTGGGCGGCAGCATCGGCGGCTCGGTGGGCCGATCCGTGGTCCGGGGCGTCCTGGGCAGCATCCTGAAGCGCTGAGACCCTCAATCCCGTTGCGCCCCAATGCGGATTTGATAACCTTCGCTCACGAAAACGTGAGGTGCCGGGCTGGCCGGATTTCCCGGTCGGCCACAGCCGGGTCGCCAGGCACCGCGCGGGCGGGGCAAATATGCGGATCTTCTCTTCGGCTCGGGTCGCGGTGGTCGACCCCAATGCCGAGCGCCGGGCGGCGCTTTGCACGGCCATGACCGAGTTCGGGCTGCTGCAACTTCTTCCAGTCGCGGATTTCGACGAGGCAAAGCAGCAGGCGGCGCACTCGCCGCTCGATCTCTGCGTCGTCCATACGCCCGACACCGCCATGAGCGGCGTGCCGTTCCCGGCATACCCGTTCGATCCTGCGCGCACGCCCGCGATCCTGATCGCGCAACTCAGGCCCGGCGAAACAATCCGCATGGCGCTCGTCCACGGCTATCGCGTCGTGCTGCCGGCGCCGGCGGTGCCGCGCATCGTCTATCGGCGCATCGGCTCCGTGCTGCAAAAGGTCCGCCGCGCCAACCGCGTGAAGGACCCGGAACGCGCCCTCGAGTCCACCTCGGCAGCATTGCAATAATTTGCGCGCACACGCGCCCCGGCCTATGGCTTCCCGCTACGATGGAGGAAGGCATGGCGCTCGACGGCGTGCTCACGGCAATCGACCGCGGACTCGACAAGAGCTTGGAGCGTCTGTTTGCGCTCCTGAAAATTCCGAGCATCTCCACCGACCACGTCTTCGCCGCCGACTGCGAAAAGGCCGCGCAGTGGCTCGCGGCTGAACTCACATCGCTCGGCTTTGAGGCGAGCGTCCGCCAGACGAAAGGCCGGCCGATGGTGGTCGCGCATTCGCGCGGCGAGACTGCCGCGAGCGGCCCGCATGTTCTTTTCTACGGCCATTACGACGTGCAACCCCCGGACCCGCTCGACCTGTGGCAGTCGCCACCGTTCGAGCCGCGCATCGCGGAGGTGAACGGCCGCAAGCAGATCGTCGCGCGCGGCACCGCCGACGACAAAGGCCAGTTGATGACGTTCGTGGAAGCCTGCCGCGCCTTCATCGAGACCGACGGCAAGCTGCCGCTGCCCGTGACGATCCTGTTCGAAGGCGAGGAGGAGACGGGCAGCCCTTCGCTCAAGCCGTTCCTCGACGCGCACAAGGCCGAGTTGAAAGCCGACGTCGCGCTCGTCTGCGACACCGATATGTGGGACGCGAATACGCCCGCGGTCACGACGATGCTGCGCGGCCTCGTGCTGGAAGAAGTGATCGTGAAGGCGGCGAACCACGATCTGCATTCGGGTCTCTTTGGCGGGCCGGCGATGAATCCGATCCGCGTGCTGGCGCGCGTGCTCGCCGACATCCACGACAAGGACAACCGCATTGCGATCTCCGGCTTCTATGACGGCGTGAGCGATCTCGACGCCGAGATCCGCAAGCAATGGATGGGCCTCAAATTCGACGAACGGCACTTCCTCGGCGACATCGGGCTTTCGGTGCCCGCGGGCGAGAAGGGCACGCACGTTCTTGAGCAGATGTGGTCGCGCCCGACCTGCGACATGAATGGGATCGTCGGCGGCTACACGGGCGAAGGCTCCAAGACCGTGATCCCCGCGCGTGCCTCGGCAAAAGTTTCGTTCCGCCTCGTCGGCGACCAGGACCCGCTGAAAATCCGCGATGCCTTCCGCGCTTTCGTGCGCGAACGGCTGCCCGCCGACTGCGACGCCGAATTCATCTCGCACGGTGCGAGCCCGGCACTGCGCCTGCCGCTCAACTCGCCTTATCTTGCGAAGACGCGGGCGGCGCTCGAAGCGGAGTGGGGAAGGCCGGCGGTGCTGAAAGGCTCGGGCGGCTCGATCCCGATCGTGGGATCGTTCAGGCACGACCTCGGCATGGACTCGCTGCTCATAGGCTTCGGTCTCGACGACGACCGCATCCATTCGCCGAACGAGAAGTACGACCTGGAATCCTTCCGCAAGGGCGCACGGAGCTGGGCGCGCATTCTCTCGGCGCTGGCTTCCTAAAAAGCGTCGTCCCGGACGCGCCTGCATCTGTCATGGCCGGGCTTGTCCCGGCCATCTCGCTTAGTGGCGCACGGCCGTGCCCCAAGAATCGAGATGCCCGGGTCTCGGCGCTTGCGCGCCGGCCCGGGCATGACAACGATTAATTTCAGGCGCGCTTACTTCGCCTTCGACGCAAGCTCAGCGACGTGTTCCCAGTTCACGAGATTCTCAATGAACGCCTTGAGATAGTCGGGGCGGCGGTTGCGGTAGTCGATGTAGTAGGAGTGCTCCCACACGTCGACGCCGAGGATCGGCGTGCCGCCATGCACGAGCGGGCTTTCGCCGTTCGGGGTCTTGGCGATGCCGATCTTGCCGTTCTTCACTTCGAGCCACGCCCAGCCCGAACCGAACTGCGTGACGCCGGCCTGGATGAAATCTTCTTTCATCTTCTCGACCGAGCCGAGGTCGGCGACAATGCGCTTCTCCAGCTCGCCCGGAATGTTGCCGCCGCCCTTGGGCTTCATCCATTGCCAGAAGTGCAGGTGGTTGTAGTGCTGACCGGCATTGTTGAAGAGCCCGGCATTCTTGCCGAATGAGCCCTTCACGATCTCCTCCAGGCTCTTGCCCTCGAGCCCCGAGCCCTGCAGCAGCTTGTTGCCGTTGTCGACATAGGCCTTGTGATGCTTGTCGTGGTGATATTCCAGCGTCTCCTTCGACATGTAGGGCGCCAGCGCATCGTGCGCATAGGGCAGTTCGGGCAGGCTGAATGACATCGGGACCTCCAACGGAAGCAAGGGTAATCGTGGGCCGGTATGGCCCGGATCGGGCGATCCTGCAAAATTGGAACCCGCGTGCAAGCTCGATGTTCCGGCCGCTACCGGACAAAGGGTAAGATAAGCCCTCGATTCGCCTCTTGCCGCGAAAGCGGGCAAATTGGCCGCAGTGAAACCCCGGCGCGAAATTTGCGCGCGGAGCAACGACTTGATGCCGCTTTTTCTGCTGATCGCGGGCTCCATCCTTGCGCTACTGGGAGTGGGCAGCGTTGCCGCTGGCGCGCCCGACTGGGCGCTCGGCCTGTCGATCGGCGCGACGCTGGTCACAAGCGGCGCGATTGCGCTCGTCGGCGGCCTCATCCTGATCGGCCTGAGCCAGGTGCTGACCACGCTCCTTCAACTACAGCGCCGGCTTGAGGCAGGCGCCCCGGCTTCCGCGCCCGTCGCGCGCGCGGCACTTGCGCCGCCCGAGGATCGCCCGCAGCGGCAGCCCCGTCCGGCCGCATCCGCCGAGCAGGCAGACGCGGAAGGCGAGCAGCCGCGCGTCCGCCGCGCGCCACGCGAGCCGCAGCCGGAACCTGCGGGCGACGATCATTCGGCCGCACCGCGCGAGACGACAATTTCCATCGACCAGCCGCGCGCCCGCCGCGAGCGTCCGCGCGAGGCGCCGACCGAAGAGATTGCCCGTCCGCGCCGCCCCAACATGCCGCCGCCGCCGGCCGAGGACATGCCTCGCCGCCGCGGTCCTGCCGCTCCGCTGCCGTTCGAAGGCGAGGAGCCCGTGCGCCCGCGCTCGCGTCAGCCCGAGCCGTCGCGCGAAGAAATTCCGCGCGCGCGTACCGATCGTCCGCGTGAGCAAAAGGGCGACGAAGGCCCGCCCGAGTTCACACCGATCCCGTCCGTGCCGCAGCCCTTCAGCGGCGAGGGGCGGCGCGGCGGTGCCGCGCCGGCACGCACGCCCGAACCCGGCACTGAGACGCCGGAGTCCTATATTCCGAAATTCCGTCCGGCCGAACCGGCGCCGGCGCGCAATCAGGGCTCGGATACCGTGGTGCGTTCGGGCGTGATCGGCGGCATGGCCTACACGCTCTATGCTGACGGCTCGATCGAAGCCGAACTGCCGATCGGTACGGTGCGCTTCAACTCAATCTCCGAGTTGCAGGATCACGTCATGCGCACAGGCGCGGAAGCCGACGGCGACTTCAACGACCAGACGCGCTAGGCCGTCGCAGGCACTGCTCGCGGCCGGTTCACAAGCCAAATCCCGATTGCCACGAGTGCGAGTGATAGCAAGAGCGCGGGGCTCACGCGCTCGCCGAGCAGCATCGCGCCGAACAGCAGCCCGAACAGCGGCGTGAGAAACGTGAAGGTCGAAAGCGTCGATGCGGGATAGATGCGGATCAGCGCGAACCACACGAGATAGGACGCAAAGGCGACGATCACCGCCTGAAATGCGACCGCGCCGATCACGAACCATGTCGGATCGAATAGCCCGCGCTCGCCGAGCAGCAAAGCGAAAGGCGTGAGCAGCGCGCCGGAGACGGTAAGCTGATACGCGAGCGTCTTGGCCGGATCGATGCGCGCGAGCTTGCTTGCTTTCACGAGCACCGTAGTCGCGCCCCACAGGAAGGCGGCCGCGAGCATCATGGCGTCGCCGATCAGCGCTCGCCGGTCGGGCAGCGTAAGGCCGTCGGAGAAGGCGACGACGACGCCGGTGAACGCGCAGATGAGGCCGATCACCTGCCAGCGATGCATCTGCTCGCCCGGCACGAAGATATGCGCGCCGAGCGCCACGAAAAACGGCGTCGTGTAGAGGATGATGACGCCGCGCGCGACGTCGGTGTAGACGAGCGCCCAGAAGATCAGGGCGAACTCGACCGCGAACATGATGCCGGCCAGCACGCCGGGCACGAGCGTGCCGTCGCGCTCGAACAGTTTGATGCCGCGCAGTTGCGCCCAGACGAGCAGGCAGGCCAGCGCGCCGAGCGAGCGCAAGCCGCTCTGAAAGGCGGGCGACACACCTTCATTCGCGAGTTTCACAGCCACATGGCTGAATGCCCAGAGCGCGCACAGCCCGACGGTGGTTGCGGTGGCGAGCCCGTCGAGCCGGTCGCGCTTGTCCATGCGTCAGGCGATCCCGGCCTGCCGCAAAGCAAACACATGGCCGAGCGCGACTTCCTCCAGCCGGTCGAAGCGGCCGGCCGCGCCGCCATGGCCCGCATCCATGTTGGTCTTGAGCCAGAGCGGATTGCTGTCGGTCTTTAGCGCGCGCAGTCGCGCGACCCATTTGGCGGGCTCCCAATAGGTCACGCGCGGATCGGTCAGGCCGGCGAGCACGAGCATCGCCGGGTAGTCCTGCGCTTTCACATTGTCATAGGGCGAGTATCCGCGAATGCGGTCGAACACCCGCTTGTCCACGATAGGATTGCCCCACTCGTTCCACTCCGGCGGCGTCAGCGGCAGCGTGTCGTCGAGCATCGTGTTCAGCACGTCGACGAACGGGACTTCCGCGAGCATGCCGCCGAACAGCTCCGGCCGCATATTCGCGACCGCGCCCATCAGCATTCCGCCGGCCGAGCCGCCATGCGCGACGATCTTGCCCTTTGCCGTGAATTTCTGCGCGATCAGGTGACCGGCCGCTGCGATGAAGTCGCGGAAGGTGTTTTCCTTGCGCGCGAGCTTGCCTTCGCGATACCAGCGCCAGCCCTTGTCCGTGCCGCCGCGAATGTGAGCGATCGCATAGACGAAGCCGCGATCGACGAGCGACAGGCGATTGGTGCTGAAGCTCGCCGGGATCGCGTGGCCGTAGGCGCCGTAGCCGTAGAGTAGGAGTGGGGCGGAGCCGTCGAGGCTCAAACCCTTGCGATACAGGATCGAGATCGGCACCGTCTCGCCGTCATGCGCGGGCGCCTGGATGCGGCGCGTGACGTAATCGGCAGGATCGTGACCCGACGGCACTTCCTGCCGTTTTTTGAGTTCGCGCGCGCGCGTTCGCATGTCGTAGTCCCACACCTCCGACGGCGTCGTCATCGAGGAGTAGGAGAAGCGCAGCTCGTCGGTGTTGAATTCGTAGCCGCCGACCATGCCGAGCGAATACGCTTCCTCGTCGAAGGCGATCGAATGCTCGTCGCCGTCCTTGAGCCGCCGCACGACGATGCGCGGCAGGCCGTCGGCACGCTCGAGCCGCACCAGCCAGTCGTGCAGGAGCCCGATGCCAAGCTGAAGCACACCCGCCTTGTGCGGGATGAGGTCGCGCCAGTTCTCGCGCGCGGGATCGGCAAGCGGCGCGGTGACGATCTTGAAGTCCTCGGCGCCGCCGGCGTTGGTGTGAATGAACAGCGTCTGCTCGCCGTTCAGATCGGGATGATGCTCGACGTCGTAGCGTTCGCCTTCCTTGCGCGCAGCAACGAGCCGAGGCTTCGCGTCCGGATCGCGCAGGTCGAGCAGATGCACTTCGCTCGTTTCGTGGTCGCCGCCGGAGATAACCGCAAACTCGCCCGCCTGAAGGTCCGCGACGTTGATAAAAAAGCCCTTGTCGGGCTCGTCATAGACCAGTTCATCGTTTTCGGCGGGCGTCCCGAGCTTGTGGCGGTAGACCTGCGTTGGCCGGTGCTCGAAGTCGCGCTTCACATAATAGAAAGCCGACGAGTCCGCCGTCCAGACGATGCCGCCGGCCGTATCGGGAACGACGTCCGGCAAATCCACGCCAGTCGCGGACGCGCGCACGCGCACTTCGAAATACTCCGATCCGGCATCGTCGCAGGACCAGGCGAGCAGCTTGTGGTCCGGCGAGTGCCGTCCGCCGCCAAGCTGGAAATAGGCAAGTCCCTTGGCGAGCGCATCGCCGTCGAGCAGCAATTCCTCCGGCCCGCCGTCGCTGGGAATGCGGCACAGCAGCGGGTGCTGTCCGCCCTCGCGATAACGCATCGAGTAGGCATAAGGACCGTCGCGCGACGGTACGCTGGAATCGTCCTCCTTGATGCGCCCGCGCATTTCCGCGACGAGCGCTCGCTTCAGCGGCTCAGACGGCGCGAAGGCCGCCTCGACGTACTTATTCTCGGCTTCGAGATAGGCGCGGATCTGCGGATTGAGCCTGGCCGGATCGCGCATGACCTCGCGCCAGTTCGGATCGCGCAGCCATGCGTAATCGTCGGCGAGTGTTTCGCCGTGAAAGCTGCGCGTCGTTGGATGGGCGGCGGCAAAGGGGAGGGCGGGGGTCGTTGCGTTATTCACTTCAATTGAATCCCGTTGTTCGTCGTCGCCTCATCCTGCGAGACGGTCCGCCGCCACCTCATCCCGAGAGCCTGCCCCCGGACTTGATCCGGGGGAGCCTTCGCCGGCGGTAGCCGACGAAGGCGTCTCGAAGGATGCGGTGGCGGGCCTCCTCAGGATGAGGCGAAATATTCTATTTATTCTCTTTACCCGCTTCGCCTTCCGGCATGAGCTTGAGCGCGACGCCGTTCATGCAATAGCGCAGGCCGGTCGGCTGCGGGCCGTCCGGGAAGACGTGACCCAGATGGGCGTCGCAATTCGCGCAGCGGATCTCGACGCGGCGCATGAGCATGGAGACGTCCTCGTGCTCGATAACCGCATCCGGCGAGACGGGTTGCCAGAAGCTCGGCCAGCCGCTGCCGGACTCATACTTCGTGTCCGACTTGAACAGCGGGCTGCCGCAGCTTGCGCAGGCATAAACACCGTCGCGCTTCTCGACATTGAGCGGGCTCGAAAACGGCCGCTCGGTGCCGTGCTGGCGCGTGACGTAAAACTGCTCGGGCGAAAGCTGTTGCCGCCACTCGGCATCGGTTTTCTTGACTTTGGGGGGCGCGGAATTGGCCATGGCGGGCTCCGGATTGCTGATGATGGGAGGTAGGGCCCCTCATACGCGCTGGCAAGGCGCGGCGTTACATTCCGGATTGTACAGGCGGAGGGCGGCCCGGCAATGCTCGCCCGACTCCGCCCGCTATACTTTCCCGCGGCCGAATCGGCCGGAACGGGCCAGGTTGATGAGTGGAGAAAAAGAGCCGGATTTCGTCGCCCTCGCGGCCCAGATCGTCGCGTCCTATGTGGGCAATCACAAAGTGCCGGCGGACGAGATTCCCGCGCTCCTCGATGACGTGCACAAGGCGCTCGTGCGCGTGGCGCGCGGCACGCACGCCTCGCGGGACTCAAGTAAGCCCGCGGTTCCGCCCGCGCGTTCCATCACCCGCGATTACATCGTGTGCCTCGAGGACGGCCAGAAGTTCAAGTCGCTCCGCCGTCATCTGAAGAGCCGTTACGGGATGTCGCCTGAGCAATATCGCGCCAAATGGGGGCTCGCCGCCGACTACCCGATGGTCGCGCCGAGCTATGCCGCGAAACGCTCCGCGCTCGCCCGCAAGATGGGTCTTGGGCGGACGGCGCGGCGCAAATCATCTCATTGAAGTTCGGCCGCTTCCGGCGGCTCACCAATTTCGCAAGACGCGCCAGTACGAGGTGCCGCAGCGGATCATAGCTGCCGTGGATATTTCCGGCCGCGCGCCGCTCGCGCCGGAGTGCGCGCGCCAGCCACTGCGCGAGGGCCGTCTCGCTTTCCTTCGTGCGCCAGCCCGGCCCGAGGCCCAGCCACATCAGCCGCCGTTCGAGCTGAGCCGGCGCATCTTCGCGCCGCGTGGCGCGGATGCGTCCGCGCCGGACAGAATCGTCCCGCATGTCTTTCTCCTTGTCCTGCCGCCGGATGATGCGGCCGCGGGAGAGAGTGGGGAAAACGACCGGGAGAAATTTTTTCGCTGAATCGGTCCTTTCCACCTAAGTCTCTGAAGCGGTGGAATATATTCCTTCAATTCAGCTCTGTTTCAACGCTCCACGAAATTGCCTCATCCTATCGCTATGTATAAATTCCTATAGAGAGGACATGATGCTGAATCGAAACGTCGAGCCCCGCAGGGTCCGCCGGCCGGCGCCGCGGAACGCGCCGGACAAGGCCGCGCCCTGCCATATCGCAGCAAAGCTCGCCGCCGCGCATTACGAGGTGCCCGTCGCGCAACTGAAAAGCCGCCGGCGCGGCTCCGTGCAATCGACTCGCGCCCGTCACGTCGCGATCTATCTTGCCCATGTGGCGCTCGGCCTGAAGCTCGCCGAGGTCGGCAATGCGTTCCGCCGCGACCGGGCGACCGCCTCTTATGCCTGCGCGCGCATCGAGGATGCGCGCGACGATCCGGCCTTCGACGCGGCGCTGTCGGGCCTCGAAATCTCCGCGCGCCTCATGCTCGAATTCCAGCGGGAGAAAGCGGCGTGAGGGAAAAGCGAAAGAAAATTCGCGTGGAGCAGGCGGATGCGCCCGACGCCTTCCGCCGCCAGCATGGCGGCATCGCGTGCCTTGCGCGGAATGAAACCGGCGCGAGTTTCGCGAACGAAGCCGAAAGCCCGCTCGCCTGGCTTGCGCGCCGCAAGGGGCCGGATGGCAGGCCGTTTGTTTCGCCGTTGCAATTAGCGGCGGGTGAGCGGATGCGCGCCGACTTCACGCGCGCGGGCCTGACCCCGCGCGTGACGGCGAACTGGGTCGCGCCGATCGCGCAGGGACGACGTTCGGGCGGCGAGGAGGCGGCGGCCTTCACCGACATGGTGATCGCCGCGAAAGGGCGGCTCGCGAAAACGCTCGACGCCGTCGGCCCGGAATTCGCGGGCCTGTTGCTCGATGTCTGTTGTTTTCTGAAAGGCCTCGAAGCCGTCGAGCGCGAGCGCCGCTGGCCGCCGCGCTCGGCGCGCATTGTCCTTACGCTCGCCCTCGACCGCCTCGCGCGGCATTACGGAATTGAGGTGGAGGCGCGCGGCCCAAGGAATGCGCGCACCCGCGCGTGGCAGGCGGAAGGCGCGAGGCCAACGATGGACGTAGATCGAGATTCGGGTGCGTCGAAATAAATAGGGGTCGTCCCCGCGAAAGCGGGGACCCATAACCACAAACAGTTCTAATGAGTGCAGGGGGTTATGGGTCCCGGGTCTCGCGCTATAGCGCTCGCCCGGGACGACAGGAAACAGCTACGCCGTCGCGAGCGCCGTGCGCGCATCGGCCCGGATGCGCTCGACCATGGAACGGAAGCCGTTCGAGCGCTGCGGTGTCAGGTGTTCGCCCAGCCCGAGCCGGTTGAACAGCGCGATCGCGTCGGTGTCGAGGATCTTCTTCGCGGGCTGGCCCGAATAGAGCGCAAACAGGATCGCGATCAGCCCCTTCACGATATGCGCGTCGCTGTCGCCCTTGAGCTCGATCACCGGCCCGCCGCCGTTCTTCGCGGCCTGCGTCTCGCTCACGAACCAGACCTGGCTCGCGCAGCCCTGCACTTTGTTCCGGTCGGTGCGCGCGGCGTCGGGAAACTCGGGCAGCGCACGGCCGAGCTCGATGACATAGCGGTAGCGGTCGTCCCAACTGTCGAGGATGCCGAAATCGTCGATGATCTGTTCAATGCTCATGCAGTGACCTGCGCGGGCACCCGCCCGTCGCTCACCGCACATATAGTGTCTGGTTCGCAGGCGGCGCAACCGCGCCGGTCAGAGCGGCCGTTTGGGCGGCAGCGGAACGTAGGCGGGTTCGGGGCCGGTCCAGGCCGGCTCGAGATCGGCCGAATTCAGCGTGTGGCGTCCCGGCTGCTGCGACTGCTTGATTGAGCCCGTCGCCGTCGAGGCGTCGCCCGTGAAGCGCGCCGCGAGGAACTCATAGAGAAGCTTGGCGCCATACTGCGCCTTCTCGCCGAAGGACTGAAAGGCCTGCGAGCCGATCGTGCATGCGTCGGGATTGCGGCCGCAGAATCCGCTCGCGTCCTCGACCGCGGCCTGCGCCGCGCCGAGCGCTTCGAGCGGGCTGACCTGCGCGGTCTGCCCCTGCTTCGACGGTTCCGCCGGCAGCAACAGCACCACCACCGTCAGCCATAAAGCCGCTTTGATGAAGAAGCGCATGTCCCCGTACGCCTGTCCCGCAGCCTCGCTGGCTGCACCGTCGAACACTACGCGCGACCTTTGAAAAAATTACTCGGTGTTTGTCGGCACTTCGTCGCGAATTGTCGCCGAATGCCGTCAAAAATTTTTGCGATTCATCAACCATGGAAACCCGCGCCAAATGCGTATTCTGGTTCCGTCCTCGCACCGGCGAAATTCATCGGCCTTATATTGGCAACGGTTCATTCACCATGCGCGCTTGTTGCCGTGCATCCCGGTACCGTTCGCCGCCTCGTACCGCGTTTTCCATTCGCTAGGGCTTAGGGTTCGTTAAGCCCGCCCTGCCACGATCCGCGCGCAGTGAAGGGGACGGTGCGGTGTGGCCGCATCGCGGCCAGTTTGCGTAGCATCGTTCATCTAGATTCCGTCCGAGCTTATATCGACGCACTGGTGCATCCGTCGGCCCGCACCGACGGGCTGACCTTGGCGCGCCATCGCGCCTTCATCTCGGTGCGGCTGCTCGGCGGTCTTGTCGTGCTGTCGGCGATCCCGGTCTACCTCGCGCTGCGCGGCGTGCCGACGCCACTGGAAGCCGTCATTTTTGCCTGGCTTGTATCGCCGCTCCTGGTCGTCGCGTATCTGTCGCGCACCGGGAATTTCGAGCGCGCGCATATAATGTCGACCGCATCGCTCGCGGGCCTGATCGCGGTCATTTCCGCCGCCACGGGCGGCGTCTCGTCTTTCGCCGCGCCCTGGCTCGCCGTGCTGCCGATCGAGGCCGCGCTCTCGGCCTCGCGCCGCGCGGTCCTCTCCGCGGTTGCGATGGCCGTCGCAATCCTCGCGGCGCTGTGGGCGTTCGGGGCCGCCGGCCTTTTACCGCCCGCATCGATCTCTCCTTATGCGCACTCGCTTGGGGCGTTGTCGGCCGCCTTCTACACGGGCGCGGTCGCCCTCGGCGTCAGCGCGTTTGTCCGTCTCGGCGAGCGCATCAAGGATGTCGGCGAAGCGCGCTATCGGATGCTGGCGCAGAACATGACCGATCTCATCACGCGCCACGCGCGTAACGGCGCGGTCACGTTCGTCTCGCACGCCGCCGAGCGGGTCGTCGGCGTTCAGCCATCCGATCTTGTCGGCGACCGCCTGTTCGAGCGCGTCCATGTCGCAGATCGGCCCGCATTCCTGACCGCGCTTGCCGAAGCGGCGCGCGGCCGCGATTCCGAGGTCCAGTATCGTTTGCGTCACGGCCCCATGAGCGCCGGCGACGACCGCCCGGCGGGTCCGGTGTTTGTCTGGGTCGAAATGCGCTGCCGCGCGCTGGAAGGCGCGGGCCACCAGATCGGCGAAGTCGTCGCGGTCACGCGCGACATCTCCCGCAGCAAGCGCGATTCAACCGATCTTGAATCGGCGCGTACCGAGGCCGAGCGGGCGAACGAAACCAAGAGCCGCTTCTTGGCGACGGTCAGCCACGAGCTTCGCACGCCGCTTAACGCCATCATCGGCTTCTCCGAGATGCTGGAGAACGAGACGGCCATGCGCCTCGATGCCGAGCGCCGCGCCGACTATGCGCGCGTGATCCGCGAAAGCGGCCAGCATTTGCTCGCCGTCGTGAACGGCATTCTTGACGTCTCCAGTATCGAGGCCGGCCAATTCAAACTCAAGCGCGAGCCGCTTGCCGTCGCGCGCGAAGTCGAGGCCTGTTACGAGATGATGGTGCTGCGCGCCGAGCAGGCGGGCGTCCGTCTCGACATCGCGGTCGATCCGAATTTGCCCGAGGTCGTCGCCGACCGCATCGCGCTTCGCCAGATCCTCATCAATCTCATTTCGAACGCGGTGAAGTTCACGCCGAAGGGCGGCTCGGTGGATGTAGCCGTGCGCGCATCGGGCTCCGACATGCTGATCCTCGTCTCCGACACCGGCATCGGCATCGCCGAGAAGGACCTCTCACAGGTCGGCGACCCGTTCTTTCAGGCCGCCTCGTCCTACGACCGCACGCACGAGGGGACGGGCCTCGGCCTCTCCGTCGTCAAGGGTCTCGTCGAGCTGCACGGTGGCACATTCGGCATCGCGAGCCGGGTCGGGCAGGGGACGCGCGTTTCCATCCGTTTGCCGCGCGAGCCGAAAGAGACTGCGCCGCAAAAAGAAATCTCGGTCGTGGAGCGGTTTGAGCCGCGCCCGGCCATCAATGAAACGGAAAAGGTGAAACGCAGTGCCTAAGCTTGATCGCGGACGTGAAATCGCGAAGCCGCGCCGCCGCCGCGAATTGCGCGCGCCGCGCCGCACGGGAACGTCCTGGCCACTGAGCTCGACGCTGTCCGCAACGTGGCGCGGGCTTCGCTGGGTGATGCCGTCGAGCCCGCTCGACGCGCTCGCGGTATTCGTCGCCTTCGCTGCCAGCGGCGCTGTGCTCGTGAACGCGCTCGTATTGCAGAAGGCGCCGCACCCCGCGCCACTATTCGCCGAAGCGCCGCAAGCGAAATTGCAACCCGTATCGACACGCCCGTCGATGCCCGCAGTCTCGGCACCGGCGACGAATGCCGCCCCGGTACCTGTTCCTCGTCCGGCAGCCGCCGCACCGGCTGTGCCCGCCGCGAAGGCAGGCATCGTGCTCGACATCCAGCGCGCGCTCACCGAGCGCAACTACTATGACGGTACCGTCGATGGACTCCTCGGCCCGCGCACGCAGCAGGCGATCCGCAATTTCGAACAGGCAAACGGCATCAAGCCGACCGGCGAGGCGAGCGAAGGATTGCTCGCGCGCGTCCTGCAATCGCGTGCGCGGAGCGAAGTCACGGGCTCGATCCCCGCGGCTGCGCCGGCGCCCGCCGCGTCGCCGTCATCGCGCGTCTTTGCCGTACAGCGCGTGCTGGCACGGCTCGGCTATGGGCCGATCAAGTACACCGGCCTCTCCGACGCCGAGACGAAGAGCGCCATCGAGCGCTTCGAGCGCGACCGCGGCCTCACCAGGACGGGTGAAGTCGGCGACAAGCTCATCAGGGAACTCGCGGCAGTGACCGGCGCGCCGGTCGAGTAGGCGCGTGCGTCTCAAGAGCGCCATCTGGGTCGCCGCTTACGTCCGGCGATGTCATCTGGAAGGCGCCTTCGCGGTCGTCCGTCGCCGCGGCTCGGAAGAAGCCGGCGCAATCTTCGTAAAGATCGATAAGCTCGACGGAACGGCCGCGCTCTTTTCACCCGCCCCGCAGTCGGCGTTCGAGGAAGCGCGCCCCGGCGACCGGCGTTTCGCACCCGTCGTTGATGGCTTCGTCGCCGATGCCGACATTGAGAAGCGTCTTGAGCGTGAAATGAAGTTCGATCCCGATCTTTGGATCGTGGAAGTCGAAGACCGGGCTGGACGTCATTTTCTCGATCTGGCGGGCTAGAGAGGGTAGGTGCGGGCTACCGTCGCACCCCTGAAACCCCGCGATTTTCAGCCCTGAAAACATACCTAGGCGCGCGGTTGTCCGCCTCAATCGCCGCTTGATTGCGCGGCATTCGATTAAAGGCTAGGCAATCCGGCCCGGCTGGGGGGCTTTCCGTACGGACGACTGCGTGTCGAGATGAACTGGTCCCTGCGTAACGATGCCCGCGGTGAGGCGGGTCTGAGCCCGCGTGCGATCTTCGCGCTCTTTGCGGTGCTCTTTGCTGTTGCGTGCATTCCGCTGCTGACTCATCAGCTGCCGCCGCTGTCGGATTACGTCAATCACCTCGCGCGCATCCACGTCATCAACGCGATCGACCGCGATCCGTTTCTTGCGCGTTTCTATCTGATCGATTGGCAGGTCATCCCGAACCTGATGATCGACCTGCTGCTGCCGCTGCTCAATCGCATCATGGGCATTTACGAAGCGGGGCAGGCGTTCACGATCTTCGCCTTCTTTATGATCGTCTCCGGCACGTTCGCGTTTCATCGCGCGCTGTTCGGCCGCTGGTCGGCATTGCCGCTCGTCGCCATTCTCTTTCTCTATAACGGCGTCTTTCAGGTCGGCGTGCTGAATTATGTGTTCGGCATCGGTCTCGCATTGTGGGCGCTCGCCGGCTGGGTCGCGTTGCGAGAGCGCAATGCGGTGCTGCGGCTGTCGGCATCCGCAGCTTTCGTCGCCGCTCTCTTCTTTTGTCATCTGTTTGCGGTTGGACTCTACGGCTTCGGCCTGCTCGCCATCGAGCTTCACCGGCTCTGGCAGCGGCGCGACGAACTGCGCTTGCCCGATTTCGCCGATTTTGTCGCGACCGGTCTTCCATTCCTTGTCGTCTTGCCGCTCATGTTTGTCGGCCCGACAATCCACACGGCAAACGCCCAGCCGTACTGGGAACTGACAGGCAAAATCGAAGGCCTCAAGCTCGCGATCAACAACTACTATCTCGCCGTCGGTCTCGGTATCTGCGCGGCGCTCGCGCTCGCCGCCGTATTTGCCGCGCGGCGCGGCGTCCTGCGCTTTCATCCGCTCGGCTGGTCGTTGCTGATCGCCGGGATCGTCCTTTACCTGGCGATGCCGCGCGCGATCTTCGCCGCGCATCTGGCCGATCAGCGCCTGCCGATTGCGATCCTCTTCATGCTGATCGCCTGCTTCAGCATTGAGCTTCCGAGCCGCGTATGGCGGAGCGCCTTTGTCGCGAGTCTGCTGCTGCTCGTTTCCGTGCGCACTGCCGAGGTGCAATATGTGTGGGGCGATCTGTCGCTGCGCAGCTCCGACTTCCTGCAATCGGTGCGTTCGATCGAGCGCGGCGCCCGCATCCTTGTCGTTCACGGCACCGGCGGTCAGGAAGAAGAGATCACCAACAGCGATCTCGTCCATGCCGCTTCGCTCGCGACGATCGAGCGCTCGGCGCTGGTAACGACGGCCTTCACCGTGCGCGGCAAGCACATCCTTCAGGTGCGCGACGCCTACCGGAAGATTGTTGAGACCGAGGATCGCTGGCCGCCCTCGCTGCCCTTCGTCCTCGACGTTGCCGAGCGTGACGACCCCAAGAACCAGTATTTCTGGGCGCTGTGGCCGCGGCATTACGATTATGTCTATATTCTCTTCACGAAGCGCGGCTGGCGCTGCTCCGACCGCAAGCACCTGCAACTGGTGCATGAAGGACCGGAGTTTCAGCTCTACCGCGTAATCCGTACGGACCAGGCGCAAAGCACCAACGCGGGTCCCGGATAGGGAAGAGCAGCATGTCGCGGTTGAACCGCCCGTTGCGCGTCTTGCAGTCGCCGCGCTCCGCGGCGGCAACACCCGAACTTTCCGTCGCCATACCCGTCTTCAACGAGGCCGCGAGCCTGCCCGCGTTGCGCGAGGCGCTGGAAGTAACGCTCGCGAAGCTCGGCCTCTCCTACGAAGTGATTTTGATCGACGACGGCAGCACCGACGCAAGCTGGGGCGCGATCGCCGCCTGGTGCCGCGCTGATCCACACGTGCGCGGCATCCGTCTCGCGCGAAATTTCGGCAAGGAAGCCGCGTTGTCGGCCGGCCTTTACGAGGCGCGCGGGCAGGCGGTCGTGCTGATGGACTCCGACCTCCAGCATCCGCCGTCCGTCATTCCCGATTTCGTCGCCAAATGGCGCGAAGGCTATGAGATGGTCTATGCGGTGCGCGCGTCCCGCACCGGCGACAGCGCGGTTCGCCGCAGCGCGACCCACGCTTTTTACCGGCTCTTCCGCCGCGTCGCCGAAGTCGATCTGCCGCCGGGCGCGGGCGATTTCCGCCTGATCGACCGCCGCGTGGTCGACACGCTCAACCGCCTGCCGGAGCGCCTGCGCTTCATGAAGGGGCTCTATGCCTGGGCGGGCGCGCACCACACAGGCATCCCTTACGACCCGCCTTCGCGCCTGCATGGCAAGAGCGCCATGAGCATGCGGCGGCTCACGGGTTTCGGGCTCGACGGCATCGTCGCCTTCAGCCGCATTCCGCTCGCGATCAGCGGCTGGGCCGGAGCCGCCGTCGCGCTCGTCTCGATCGCGATCGGCCTGTATCTCGCCATCCGCACCATGATCTTTGGCGTCGACGTGCCGGGCTACGCTTCGATCGCGGTCGGCGTCATGCTGCTCGGCGGCGTGCAACTGCTCGCGCTCGGAATCTTGGGCGCCTATGTCGGCCGCATCTACGAGGAAATCAAAGACCGGCCGCTTTATGTGGTCGCCGAAGAGATTTCTGACCCGGCGGCAGAGACGGGTCCGCGCGCTTGATCGCGAACTGGCGCGAATTCTGGGACCGGCCGCACCGGATCTATGTCAACGATCGCCACCGGCAGGTCCACTATGAGCGCGTGGCAGCCGATCTGATTGAGGAGATTCCGGACGCGCAGGCCGTGGTGCTCGACTACGGATGCGGCGAGGCGCTGGAAGCCGCAAGGGTTGCTGCGCGCTGCAAGCGCCTGATCCTGTGCGAGTCTGCCGAGAACCTGCGCGGCACGCTGAAGACCCGCTACGCCGCCAAGCCCGGGATCTCCGTCATCGCGCCGGAAGAGATTGACGGGCTGGCGGATGGCTCGGTGAACCTCGTCGTTGCAAACTCCGTGTTGCAGTACCTGACGCGTGAGGAATGCTCGAACCTCGCCGCACGCCTTCGCCCGAAGCTCTCGGCGCGCGGGCGGTTGATCTTCGCCGACGTCGTGCCGCCCGGCGGCGGGATTGTTGCCGACGTTTCCTCGCTGCTGACATCGGCCGCCCGGAACGGCTTCTTCTTCGCCGCGCTCGGCGGGCTCGCTGCCACGCTGGTTTCGGACTATCGCCGGTTGCGCCAGCAGATCGGGCTAACAATGTATGAGGAAAGCGAAATCTTGGCGCTTTTGGAACGCGCAAGTTATCGCGCCCGCCGCCGTGCGAAGAACTTCGGCTTTAATCAGGGCCGGATGACGGTTATCGCAGAGCCGCGCTGAGTTTTGACAGCCGGCAGCCCGCGGCCGCGAGATCGGCAGAAAACTCGTCACTCGAAAGGTAAGCCAGTTCTTCCGCGCGCGGCGCGAGAACGTGGTCAATCCGTGCAAGCTCCTCATCCGGCCGTCCGGGATGGCACATGATGAGCAAGCCCGGTGCCGCGCCCTTGAGGAAACCTCGCATAAGCGATTGATAAGACTCAGTCTCTGTGAAACTCCGCACCCCCGCAAAGGCGGTGTTGGTCGCAATCCCCGCCGCCCGCCACGTCCGCCGCGCCGTGCGTCCGAATTGCGCGATCACCAGCGCGCGCGGGACCGCCATGCCGCGCATGCGGATCGAGGCGAGACTCATGGCCGTATTCCGCACCCAGCCCGGCTTTCCGCGCCACTGCCGCGTGACCGCTTCACGCACGCCGGGCAACTGGTGGACATGATGGTGGCCATCGAGGAAGTCCGGCTCGCGGCCTGTCGCGTCGCGAAACGCCGTTAGCTGCCGCGTCAATTCGGGGTCGATCTCGGCCGTGTCGATCGCCCGCAGCAGCGCCTGCATATAGATCCGGTTCATCGCCGGGAAGCGTCCGTCGGGCGTGAGCCGCGGCATCGGTCCGAGCGGCGAGAGTTGCGTGAGCGTGAAATGCAGCCCGATCTCGACGCGCCCGAACAACGGCTTGAGCGCCGCCGCCGCCTGCGGCCAGCGCTCCGACGCCGTCATGCAGGAGAGGGCGGAGATGCGACCTTGCTCCGCGAGCGACAGGATCGCGTCATCGACGCCCGGCGACAGCGCGTAATCGTCGGCGCAGAGCGCGACCGGGATCATAGCGGGTTGTCCGTTCCGTCGCGGAACGTCCACAGGCGGTTCGCGGAGAAATTCCACACCAGCACGATCAGCGTCGCGATCACCTGCGCGAGGAGATACGGAACGCCCCAATGTTCGTTGAGAGCGAACATGATCAACCCGTTGAGAATAAAGCCGCCGGTCGATACCGCGAGAAAGCGCGGTGCGGCCTCGCGATGCGGCCGGTCGCTGCGGAACGTGAAATGCCGGTTGAGCCCGTACGAGACCGCGGCGCCCGCGAGAAAGCCCCAGAGCGTCGCGATCACCGGCGCGACCTTGAACATTTCGACGAGCACGATCAGCACGCCATAATGCGCGATGGCCGCGACGACGCCAACGCCCGCGAAAGTCAGAAACTGGCGTAGGATCAAATCAGGACTCGTTCGCAGCCGCCGGCCGCACCGGCGTCGTGCAGCGGATGCTGCGCGCCGGAGCCGGGCGCGGATCGATACGCTCCCGCCGGGTCCGAGTCCACTTGGCGCGCTCGGGCTTGAGGCCCTCGCCGAGCCCGCACCATGCGGCTGCCAGCCGCCGCGCGTTGGCGGGCGTCATGTCCATGTAGCGGCTCGCCATGCCGAACACCTGCTGCACCGACCCGCCGACCGAAGGATTGAGGAACAGCAGAATCCGCGAAGCGACCGTGAACGGGACATCGAGCGCGCGGCAGATGACGGCGAGCGGTTCGCCGGAGGGATCGCGAACGATCCGCGTGGCGACGTCGCGCGCCATGCCGGTCGCCTCATGCAGATGCGCCACGAACTCGCCGAGACGACGCCGGAGTGCGGCGCGCTCCAGCTTGTCCACCAGTCCGCGATCAAGGCTCCGCAGCAGCTCTTCCTGTTCGACCGGCGCGCAGGCGGCGACGGCCGAGAAGATCGTCAGCCGCTCGTGGCTCTTGGCCGCGAGATAGCGCCGCGCGAGCGCGAAGGTCGTGCCGCGCTCGGTTTCGAGTTCGGCTTCATCCTTGTGTGCCAACTCGTTGCGGGGAATCGCCATTTCCTTGAGCCGCTTCACGACGCGCGGCGGCAGGTTGTGCCGCTCGGAGATTGCGGCGGCATGCGCCGGCCCGCAGAAATTCAGGACCATATGCAGCGCCGCTTCGTTCAGCGCCGAAGAGCGCGCGAGGATCGGCGCGGCGACCACGATTTCGTCGCGCGAAAGCTTCTCCGCGACCTGCGGCGGCGTTTCCGAATATCCCGCCAGCCGCTCGGCCACGGCTGCGCGCGTGGTCAGTTCGGCCCGGTCGAGCAACCGGCAGGCGAGTTCGGCGAATCGTGCACGCTCCGCTGCACCATGCACCGGCTCCTGCACGTAAAGGTCGGTCAGCACGCGCAACAGCACGGGCCGCATTTCCATCCCGTCGCGCCGGGCGATGTCGATCAGGGCCTGAATGCCGGAGTGAGCGGATGTCATGAGGAACTTGGCAACCGTGTTCGCGTTAAGCCGAACGCTACCGGCCGAGCGTTAGCGATCTATTAACTATGGCCGCTCCTAACTGGTGCGACGGACGGTATTCCCGTGAGTCCGGTCAGGCCCAGAGGAGGGGCAGGGATGGGGTCGGTCCTTAGATTTCCCGCGGAGCGCGTGCGGGGCACGCTGTATCCGGTGGAGCGCCCGCAGTCGGCGGCGATTTTGATTCTTCCGGTCATCCAGATCGAGCGCGCGATCGATCCCGCGCCCTGGCCCGAGGAATGGCCCGACGACGGCCCGGCCGCGCCGGGCTTCGATGCAGCACCGCCGCGCGCCAGCAGCAACACGAACGGCCGCCGCCGCCGCTCACCGCGTTCCTGAGTTTTTCAAGCCGCCAACCGATCGGCCCCGTGAATGCAACGCCTGCGGCTGCTGCTCATTGCCGCTCTTCTGCTCGTGGCCGGAGGCTGCGCCGCGCCTGTCGGCGACTTCGGCCGTCCGCGCGCCAATGTCCTGAACGATAATGTCCTGCCGCTGGTCGGTGACACCGCCGCCTGGCTGCGCGGCGAGCCGGTGTCGGCCGCGCCCTTCACCGACGAAGAGCGCCAGCTTCGCGACATGGCCTACGCGATCATCATGCCGCCGGACGACCGGCAGGGCTGGGAGCGTCAGCTCGCGGAGTGGCGCCGCACGCGCATTCTGCCGGAAAACCGCACCAATCCCTGGCCGCCGAATTATGCCGACGTGCTCCTGCGCGAAACGTATCGGTCGTCGACCGCGCGTTACGCCAAGCTGATCGCGGACGTCCGCGCCGACAGCACGCGGCCGGGCCCGTTCTTCAATATCGCGGCGCGCGTCAGCGAAATGGATGCGGTGCGCGAACAGGCAATCACGCAGATGTGGCACGTCTCGCCTGAGGAGCGCGAGCACGCCTCGATCCGCATTGCCGAAAACCAGATGATCGTCGGCTGGGTGCAGCGCCGCTTCAGGGAGCGACTCGCGGGCTACCAGCTTGCGCTCGACCGGCTCGTGGTCGCGACTCCCGCGCCGGCCGCCATCGAAGCCGAACGCTCGATCGCGGTGCTTGCAACTCGGATCGCTGAATATCAGCCCGCGCCGCCCGTCGCCGTCGCGGCGGTCGCAGCGCCGGTCTTCGCCCCGCCGCCGGGACACACCGTCAGCAAATAATCGTCATCCCGGGCGAGGGCGCCGGGAAATAACAACGTCATCCCGGGCGAGCGAAGCGAGACCCGGGATCGTAATCAGCATATTCAATTCGACGGTCCCGGGTCTCGACCGGCTTTCGCCGGTCTCGCCCGGGACGACGAGATAATTCTTATTTCGCGCCGCGTGTGACCGTCCACTTCGACTCCTTGCCGGAGTCCGTGACCGTGCCTTCCATCTTCGCGCCATCCACCTTGCCGGTGAAGATGTTGCGGCCGGCGGCCAGCACGATGTCGGCGCCGACGAGCTTGCCGGTGACGGGCGCGGTGGCTTCGCCGATTTTGAGCGTGCCCGAAACCATCTGATACTTCTGCTCGAGCTTCATCTCGCCGATCGGCGTCTGCCATACGCCTTCAACCTTGGCCGGGATGACCCAGAAACTGGCGCGGCACCACGCGGAGCAGTCGCCGCCCGCCTGGATCTGCTCGTCCGGCGTCCAGTCGCCCATGTCGAAGCTGTTCGACACGACGCGCGTGCCGGGCTTCATGTCGAGCAGGATCGGGCGCAGGCGGACGTTCAGCGACGGCAGCAGGAAGAGGGTGATGACGGTCGCGTCGGTAAAGTTGCTTTCGAAGATGTCGCCGCGCACGAACTCGACATTCGTCACGCCTTCCTTTTCGGCGTTGCGTTTTGAGAGCGCGACCATGTCGGGGTTATATTCGATGCCCTTCGCCTTCACGCCGCGCTTGCCGGCGGTAATCACGGTGCGGCCGTCGCCCGAGCCGAGGTCGATGACGTAGTCGTCCTTCGTCACGCGCGCCATGTCGAGCATGCGGTCGACGAGCGCTTGCGGCGTCGGCACCCACACCACGTCCTTGCCCGCCTGGCCGGACTGCGGGACGAACTCTTCGGCCTGCGCTTTGGCCTTGGCCTTGGCTTCTGCCTTGGCGGGCTCCTTCGCCGTCTGCTTGGCGGGTTGCGCCGAAGCCATGTTCAGCGAAAGGGCCGCCGCGAGGCCGACAGCGGCCAGCGCACGCGGAAGCGACTGCGAAAACTCCATGAATTCCTCCGATGAAAAACGGGCGGACTGCGGCTGCTGCCGTCCGGACTGATCCTTGGCCGCCCCCGGATCAACATAGCCGGGCGGCCCGGCAATGTCAGCGGGTCCCGCTCCGGTGGGACGGGGCGGGGACCATCACATTGACGCCAGAAACGCGGCCTTTCAGGCGGGCAGCGCCGCGCGGCGGTGGAATGCGCGAACGGCGGCCACCGTCAGCCACACGAACACAAGAAACACGACGCCCTGTGCGCTCGCGAAGGGAAGCTCGGATTCCGTGGGGGCCAGCGCATGCAGAAACGGCACCTTGCGGAAGCCCTGCACCACGAGCACGAAGACGTTGAGATAGAGCGCGAGCATCGCGGAGATCACGAACGTGATCCGCCACAGGCCGGCGAGGCGGCCGCCGTAAAGCGCCGCCGCCGCGACGACGAGTACGACCAAACAGATCACGCCGACCCAATGCGACGGCAGGAAGGTGTCGAACGGGAAGAGAAATCCCGTGACGCAGGTCGCGATCGTCGCGCCGAGAAAAAGCGCGGTCCAGCCGCTGCGCAATTCGCCGCGCAACAGACCCGCAGCCGCAACGAGGCCGGCAACGATACCGACGATGCTGAGCGCGGTGTGGATGAGCGTGAAGGTCGTCGAGGTAAAGAACATCGCAAGCTCCCTTTCGCCGAGGGAACAATACTATTGATCTTGGGAACCCGCCACGTCATGCAGCGGGCATCCCGTCTATTTTCTGCGCAGCACCATCCGGTCGCCGATGGGCTTGATGCGCCCCTCGAGCCAGGCTTCGCTTTCGGCGAGCGCCTTGTATGCGTTGGCGATGCTTTGATGCGTTTGCCGTTCGGTGTCGGATTTCGCATGCCGCGCAGCCTTCAGTTCGCGCGCGGCGCGTTCCCGGAATTCATGCATCGTGTCAGCCATCGACGCCTCCATCGACTTCGGCGGACCATCAGCCCCCGCCGAGCGACCTTCTGTCCCCGTCCTGCGATGAAGGAACCTAGCACGGGTTCCGTGACCAATATGTGGCGGACGGAACGCGTGCTTCGTTCACGACTTCGCGCGAACGATGTGAGAATCGTGGAAAAGAATGCGGCAGTGCAGAAAAATTTGCACCGCGTGCAATACAGTTATGCGCGCGAACAACCGTCAGAGTGCGAACACTTTTCGCAAAAACGTAACCGCCGCTTTTGCCGCCTCGTCGCGCGCGGCCTTGTTGCCCTGCACGCTCGCGCCGCGCCCCCGGCATTTTGCCGTTATCGCCTGTATCTGGTCGGCCGGAATGCGCTGACCGTTGGTGCGGTCCATGATCGCAAAGCTCTCTACGTCGAATTCGTACGGACAATTCGGAATGGTCGTCATCAGGTTGGCATTCTTGAGCAATCGCATGTCGTCGCCGTCAAACTTATGATGCGCGCCCTTGAGCGCGACAAATTCAACCGGCGTCCCGAGCTTGCCGATCTCGGCCGCGTAATCCCGGCACGGGCCGATCGGTGTGTAGTCGTCGGCTTCGCCGTGGAGCCAGAGCATCGGCGCCTTGCCGAACACGCCGGCCTTCGGCGAGAAGCGCAGCAGGCCGTTGCAGCCGCCGGCATAGACCGGAATGTGCGCGGCAAAGCGCAAGGCCTCCGGCAGCTTCATCCAGCCGTTGACGCGCTCCGCCGCCGCGCGCCACGCGGTGGTGCCGCCGCGCGAAAAGCCCATCACCGCGATGCGCCTGGCGTCGATGCGCGGATGCGTCGCGAGAATCCTCAGCGCCGAGAAGGCGTCAACGATGTCGGCCGCGAACGGCACGAGCGTCTGGTCTTCCGCCGTGCTCTTGACCCCGCGCGGGCCGAACGTGTCGAGCGAGAAGACGGCGATCCCGGCCGCGTTGAATGCCTTCGGCCAATAGTCGGTCATCGCGCTGTAGATGCCGCCCGAGCCGTGCACGAGGATGACGGCCGGCACCTTCCCGTCGCCTTTCGGCAGGAAGAGGTGGCCGACGATCGACGCGGGCTCGCCGGGCACGCCCTTGGCGAGATCGCCGAGCGTCTTGCTGGTCGCGCTCGGAAATTTATACGCGCCGTTGGCCGAAGCCGCGTCGAAGCTGGTGACGGCTTTCTGCGCGCTTGCGGTCGAGGTCGCGGATACGCACACGACAACAATCGCCGCGGCGACCGCGGCGGAACGAAGTCCCGAGGAAAACATGAAATCCAACCCCTGTTGCGGGCGGACTTTCGCGGTTCTGACGCGGCGGCGCCCGGTGAGGGAAGACTAGCGGGAACCCAGGCGCTTGTCAGGGCAGGGGTCGCGAGGGGACCGCGCCAATCTGGGCTCACGGCGTCTTCCCCGCGACAAAGCGGCACTGCCGGCGGCGGCGACAGCCATAGCGTTTGAAAGTCAGGGCGAACGATCATTTTCTTGAAACGGCGATCACTCTCTCTCTACTCTGATATAAGTCGGGTACAGACATAATAAGCCCTCTCGGAGGAGCGCATGATGGCCCTATCTCGCAACATGATCCGCACGACATTCCGAACCGCGCTGTCCCTCGCAGCCTTCGTCACGATCGCCACAAGTCCCGTCGCTGCCCAGGATATCAAGATTGCGCTGATCGCCGGCAAGACCGGCGCGCTCGAGGCCTATGCGAAGCAGACCGAAATCGGTTTCATGATGGGACTTGAGTACCTGACCAAGGGAACGATGACGTGGGAAGGGCGCAAGATCGTCGTCAGCGTAAAAGACGACCAGCTTAAGCCCGACCTCGCTCGCTCGTTGCTCGAACAAGCCTACGCAGACGAGAAGGTCGACATCGCCGTCGGCACGACATCCTCGGCTGCCGCGCTTGCCATGCTGCCGATCGCGCAGGATTACAAGAAGGTGCTGATCGTCGAGCCCGCGGTCGCCGATGCGATTACCGGCGAAAGGTGGAATCGTTATGTGTTCCGCACCGGGCGCAACTCGACGCAAGACGCCTACGCGGCGGCGGCCGCCTTCCCGAAAGACGGCGAGGTGAGTATCGCGACGCTTGCGCAGGATTACGCCTTCGGTCGCGACGGCATCGCGGCGTTGAAGGCCGCGCTCGCCGCAATCCGCCCGAACGTGAAAGTCGTCTCCGAGGAGTATGCGCCGCAAAACACCACGGACTTCACCGCCTATGCGCAGCGCCTGTTCGACGCGCTGAAGGACAAGCCGGGGCGCAAGGTCATTCCGATCATCTGGGCCGGCCCGCATCCGCTGCCCAAGATCGCCGCGCTCAATCCCGGACGGCACAACATCGAGGTCGCGCCGGGTGGCAACATTCTCCCCGTGATGCAGCTCTACAAGGATTATCCGGGCATGGAAGGCGCGATCTACTACTACTGGGACTTCCCGAAGAACGACATGAACAAGTGGCTCGTTGCCGAGCACCAGAAGCGCCACAACGCGCCGCCCGATTTCTTCACGGCGGGCGGCTTCGCGGCGGCGTCCGCGGTGCTCGCCTCGGTGAAAGCGGCAAAGTCGACCGACACCGAAGCGCTGATCAAGGCAATGGAAGGGCTGAGCTTCGACACGCCCAAGGGAACGATGACCTTCCGCCCGGAGGACCATCAGGCGGTGCAGGAGATGTATCAGTTCAAGGTCAAAGCCGACGCAAAGGGCAATGAGCTCCTCGACCTGGTCCGAGTGATCCCCGCCGCAGAGCTGCCAATTCCGGTGCGCAACAAGCGTTAGCCTCTCGCGCTGCGGCTGAAACCGACTGATGGGCGAAGTGGAAATCCGCTTCGCCCTTTTCAGGGGATGTGATGGACGCGATGGCGCCGGTCTTGGAAACGCACGGCCTCACCATTCGCTTCGGCGGGCATGTGGCGGTGAACGACGTCACCTGCGCGTTCCAGCCGGGCACGCTCACGGCTATCGTTGGACCGAATGGGGCCGGCAAGACCACCTATTTCAATCTCATTTCGGGGCAGCTCACGGCGACCGCCGGCCGCGTGCTTGTGAGGGGCGAAGACGTGACGCGCCTGCCGGCTGCCGCCCGCACGCGTCGCGGCCTCGGCCGCGCCTTTCAGCTCACAAATCTGTTTCCAAATATCACCGTGTTCGAGAACGTGCGCCTCGCCGTGCAGGCGCGCGCGCGCGCCGGGCTGAGCCTGTTCACGCTTTGGACGGACCGGCGCGATCTGATGCACGCGGCCGACACGATCCTCGGGCGGGTAAAGCTCGGCGATAAGCGCGAGATGGTCGCGGGCGCGCTGCCGCACGGCGACCAGCGCAAGCTCGAGGTCGCGCTCCTGATCGCGCTCGAGCCTGAGGTCTTCATGTTCGACGAGCCGACCGCCGGCATGTCGGTCGACGAGGTGCCGAACGTGCTGGAGATTGTCGGCGAGCTGAAACGCGGCGCGGGCAAAACCATCCTGCTCGTGGAGCACAAGATGGATGTCGTGCGCTCGCTCGCCGACCGCATCATTGTGCTGCACAATGGCGTACTCGTCGCCGACGGAGAGCCGGCGGAGGTGATGGGGTCGGCGATCGTGCGCGAAGCCTATCTGGGGCAGGAACTCGAAGATGCCTGACCCGCTTCTCGCATTGCAGGGCGTGCACACGCATATCGGTCGCTATCACATTTTGCAGGGCGTCGACTTTGAGGTCCCGCGCGGCGGCTTCACGGTGCTGCTCGGCAGGAACGGCGCGGGCAAGACCACGACGCTGCGCACCATCATGGGTCTTTGGAGGGCCTCGCAGGGGACCATTCGCTTTGCCGGCGAGGACGTGACGGCGCGGCCGACGCCCGACATTGCCGCGGCCGGCATTGCCTACGTACCGGAGAACATGAGCATTTTTTCCGGCCTCACCGTACGGGAGAATCTCATATTGGCCGCGCGCTCGGGCGAGATCGACGCAGCACGGCTCGAGTGGATCTTCTCGCTCTTTCCCGCCCTGCAACGTTTTTTTGGCCTTGCCGCCGGCGCGCTTTCCGGCGGGCAGAAGCAAATGCTCGCGATCGCGCGCGCGCTGATCGAGCCGCGTGACCTGATCCTCGTCGACGAGCCCACCAAGGGCCTGGCGCCGGCGATCGTCGGCAACATGATCCGCGCGTTCCGCGAGGTGAAGAGCGCGGGCGCGACCGTCCTGCTGGTCGAGCAGAATTTCATGGCGGCGCGCATGCTGGGCGACACGGTCGCGGTGATGGACGGTGGGCGCATTGTTCACTACGGCGCCATGGCCGCGCTTGCCGCCGATCGCGATCTTCAGCAGCGGCTGCTCGGCCTGCAACTGGAGACGCATCGATGACGGACCGTACGGCCGAACGGGAAGAGCCGACCGCCGCGGCACCCGCGATCGACTGGGTTCCCGTCGCGCTCGTGGTGGCGGTCGCGCTGCTCGCGCTGCCGCTGGTCGGCAGCTTTTCGACCTGGGTGACGCTGACGGTGGCGGCACTCGCCATGGGCATGATGATCTTCATCATGGCGTCGGGCCTCACGCTCGTGTTCGGGCTGATGGACGTGATCAATTTCGGCCACGGCGTCTTCATTTCCGTCGGCGCTTACATGAGTCTCCTGGTGTTATGGCCGCTCGCGTCGTGGGTCGACTCTCCCTCCGTCGCATACAATGTCGCGGTGCTCATCCTGTGCATCCTTGTCGCCATGGCGGCCTCCGGCCTGTTTGGTTGGGCCTTCGAGCGCGTCATCATCCGTCCTGTTTATGGCCAGCATCTCAAGCAGATCCTTGTGACCATGGGCGGCCTCATCGTGATCGAGCAGCTCCTCTATGTGTTTTTCGGCGGCAGTCCGATCACCATTGCGCTGCCGCAGAGCTTTCGCGGCGGGCTCGCGCTCGGGCCGGATATCGTCGTCGAGCGCTATCGCCTGATCGCGGTCGTGGTCGGAGTCGTCGTGTTCCTTGCCATGTTGCTCGTGCTCAACCGCACGCGCATCGGGCTGCTGGTGCGGGCGGGCGTCGAAAACGCGGAGATGGTCGAGGCGCTCGGCTATCGCATCCGCCGCCTGTTTATCGGCGTGTTCGTCGCGGGCTCGGCGCTCGCCGGCCTCGGCGGGGTGATGTGGGGTTTCTATCAGCAGACGCTCACCGTCGGCATGGGCCTGCAGGTGCTGGTGCTGATCTTTATCGTGGTCATCATCGGCGGGCTGGGCTCGATCGGCGGGTGCCTGATCGGCTCGCTGCTGGTGGCGCTGGTCGCCAATTACACGGCGTTCCTGGAGCCGAAGCTCGCGCTCGTCTCCAATATCGCGCTGATGCTGGCGGTCCTCATGTGGCGGCCGCAGGGCCTTTATCCCGTGGTGAAGAGTTGAGATCGCCCATGCTCGCCCGCGTCCTGTCCGGCGACCTTCCGCGCTCGCGGATCCTGACCGCGGCGCTGCTCGCGATCTTGTTCGCGCTCGCCTTTGCACCGTTCCTGTTCAGCGGCGCGCAGCCGCTCAATGTCGCGGCCAAGATCTGCGTCTTCATCGTGCTGGTCGCGTCCTACGACCTGCTGCTTGGCTATACGGGCATCGTGTCCTTCGCTCACACGATGTTCTTCGGCATTGGCGGTTACGGCGCGGCGATCGCGCTCGCCCGGCTCGGGCCCACATGGGAGGCGCTCGCCCTCGGCGCTGCTGCCGCCCTGGTAACGGCGGGTGCGCTCGCGCTCGTCATCGGCCTGTTCTCGCTTCGCGTGCGCGCGATCTTCTTCGCGATGATCACGCTCGCGGTGGCGACGGCTTTTCTGGTGCTTGCCTCGCAGCTGTCCGGTTTCACCGGCGGCGAGGACGGACTCAATTACAGCGTGCCGGAAATCCTTCGTCCGTCGTTTCGCCCGTTCGAGCAGCCGCTGTTCGGCGTTGCGGTGAACGGGCGCGTCATCACCTATTACATCGTGTTCCTTGCGTCGCTTGTGGCCTTCCTGGTGATGTTGCGGGTCGTGAACTCGCCGTTCGGCCGGGTGCTGCAGGCGATCCGCGAAAATGAATTCCGCGCCGAGGCGCTCGGTTATCCGGTGGTGGTCTATCGCTCTATCGCAAGCGTTGTTTCGGCGGTAATGGCTGCAGTCGCCGGCATCCTGCTCGCGCTCTGGCTGCGTTACACGGGGCCCGACACAACGCTTTCCTTTGCCATCATGATCGACGTGCTGCTGATGGTCGTGATCGGCGGCATGGGGACGTTGTATGGCGCGGCGATCGGCGCGACGCTCATGATTTTCGCCGAGAACTATTTGCAGGCGCTCCTGGGCGGGTTGGGTGAGGCGTCAGCGGGGATTCCGTTCCTGTCTGCGCTCCTCTCGGCGGACCGGTGGCTGCTCTGGCTCGGCATCCTGTTTATTTTGAGCGTCTATTTCTTTCCGACCGGAATTGTCGGTCGGTTGCGCCAGCTAGCGTCCGGTCGGTGATTGCCGCAATTACCCCACCGGCCCGCACTTCGCTTCCCGGAGCCGCGCTTCGATCGCTTCCTGCAAGCCCTTCTCGCGCACGAATGTGCGCACCAGCACGATCCCTTCCTCCGAAGGCGACTCCACGATCAGCCGGTCGGCGGCGGTGATTTCCTCGTCGCGCGGGAGTGCCGCGCGCTGCGCGGCCGTCATGAGCTGAAGGTCGATCACGCGCTGCGCCGCCGCGCGGTCGTTGAGCGCGTAAAAAGGCATGCCGTGCCGCGTGTAGAACGACACCGACATATAATCCGACGCGAGCGGGATCGTGACGCGCAGCGGCTCGTCGCGCAGGTCGTAGCGGCAGACCGCGTGCGCGAACGAGGGATCGAGCCGTGGCAGGATCGTCTCAAACGGCGTCGGCGAGGGGATGAGATGCACCTCGTTCGCCGGTCCGACGCGCTCGATGCGCGCATGCGCGTCCTCGAGCGCGAGCCGCGGCATCGCCAGCACCGTCGTCAGATGCACGAGCCCGCCGAGCACGAGCCCGACCGCGACCGGCAGCGGGTCGATCTTCATGTCGGACACTCCGTCTGCGTCACGCGCGGCGTCTCGAGCGGCTCGCCGGTGCGGCTCGCGATGCCGATCGGGGCGTCATAGAGCCGGATCACGAGCACGATACGGTCGCGTCCGCCGGTCGGCAGCCAGTTGCCGCTGCGCGCGCGCGGCGCGGCGGTGACGAGGAAGCTGCCGTCCTGCCGCCAGACGATCTCGGTGCTGTTGAAGGCGTAGCGCTCGGCCGGGTTGTCGATCAGCCGGCCGCGTGCGTCATAGACGGTCAGCGTCCAGTAGCGCGCCTGCGGCACGCGGCCCTCGATGCGCGTCTCGCAGCGGCCGTCGAGCGCTGAGCCGTTGTCGGCGCTCGCGGCCTCGAACAAGAGCCCGTCGGCGCGTTCGAGCGGCAGTTCGCCCGCGCGCGCGAAGGCCGCGCGTGCATAGGGGTCGGCGTCGGATGTGCCGGAGCGCGGCCATACCGACCAGGCGCCGACCGTCACCGCGCCAAAGCCGTTGCTGCGCGCCGACGCGAGATAGGTGAGGCCGAGGCCCGACAGCGTGCCGACGATAAAGGCGAAGATGACGAGAGCGATGCGCACGGAATGCCTTTAGCTGGGCGCCCACTTGATAATCGGATTCCGCGCGGCTGAATAGGACACGACGATTAGTGCGCTGCCCGCCGCCCCGGCTGCGCGGCGACCGGCGAGGGGCGGCCGGGCAGCGGGGGCGCGCCGCGCAGGAGTTCCTCGATCTTCAAAAGCCGCTCGACCGAGCGCGGGGAGAGCGTGGTCGGCCGCCGTGCGGGCGCTTCTCCGCCGGCTGCCGCGACCTGCGGGGCGGCGCCCTGCGGTACGGGTGCGCCTTCAAGGCCAATGAGCGGACGCGGCTCAAGCCCGGAATGGGCGTAAGCCATCGCCTTCTGCCAGGTCATGGCGGGGAGGGAGCCGCCGGTCATGCGGCGCGTGGGGGAGTAATCGTCGTTGCCAATCCAGATGCCGGCGACGAGATTGCCCGAGTAACCGACGAACCAGGCGTCGCGGTAGGCGTTGGTGGTGCCGGTCTTGCCGGCGATGTGAAACCCGTCGATCCGCGCCCGCCGGCCGGTGCCCGCCTCCACGACGTTGTGCAGCATCTGGTTCATTTGTGAAACCGATTTCGCCGACAGAACCCGCGCCGGCTTCTCATCGTCGTGCCGCCACACCACTTCGCCGAGCGGCGTGCGAATTTCGATCGCCGCGTGGCCCTGCACGGCAAGACCGCCGCTGGCGAAATGCGCGTAGGCCTGCGTCATCTCGAACACGGTGAGATCGGCCGCGCCGAGCGGCAGCGGGCGCACGTTGATGATCTCGCTCTTCACGCCCATCTTGCGCATGTTGGCGATGATGTTCGGCCGCCCGACGCGCTCGGCCGTGCGCACCGCCGGAATATTCAGCGAGCGCGTCAGCGCGTTCATCATCGAGACCGGGCCGGCATAGCCGCCGGAGTAATTTTTCGGGCACCAGTTGCCGATGCAGAGCGGGCTGTCGTTGATGATCGTATTCGTCGTCTGGCCCTGTTCGAGCGCGGTGATGTAGACGAACGGCTTGAAGGAGGAGCCGGGCTGGCGCTGCGCGTCGATGGCGCGGTTGAACTGGCTCTCGCCGTAGTCGCGCCCGCCGACCATGGAGCGCACGAGGCCCGACGGCTCCATCACGACCATCGCCGCCTGGCTGGCGCCATAATCCTTGCCGAACTGGCGCAGGTTCTGCTCGATCGCCTGCTCGGCGGCACGCTGCACGTTCGGGTCGAGCCCGGTGCGCACCACGAAAACGCGCTCCGTCACCTTGCCCGCGAGCTTGCGCTCGATCAGTTCGGAGACTTCGCGGTAGGCCCAGTCGAGATAATAGTTCGGAATTTCCTCGTTGCGCCGGTCAACCGCGCGCGCCGGCGTCCGCCGCGCGCCGAACACCTGGCCCTCGGTCATGAAATTCGCCTCGACCAGATTGTCGAGCACGGTCGAGGCACGCGCGCGCGCCGCGGCGAGGTTGATATGCGGCGCATAGCGCGCCGGCGCCTTGAACAGGCCCGCGAGCATCGCAGCCTCCGACAGCGTCACGTCGCGCGCCGACTTGCCGAAATAATAGACCGCCGCCCCGTCGACGCCGAACGCGCCGCCGCCGAGATAGGCGCGGTCGAGATAGAGCTTCAGGATCTCGCGCTTGGTGAGCCGCGTCTCGAGCCACATGGCGAGGAACGCTTCCTTCACCTTGCGCTCGAGCGTGCGCTCGTTCGACAGGAACAGGTTCTTGGCGAGCTGCTGCGTGATCGACGAGCCGCCCTGGACTACGCCCTGCGCCTGGATGTTGGTGGTGAGCGCGCGGAACGTGCCCGCGAGGTCGATGCCGAAATGCTCGTAGAAGCGCCGGTCCTCGGTCGCGAGCGTGGCCTTGATCAGGTGGTCGGGCATTTCCTCGAGCGGCACCGTGTCGTTGTGGCGGATGCCGCGCTCGCCGAGCTTGTTGCCGTAGCGGTCGAGGAAGGTGACCGCGAGCTCGGAGCGCTTCAGCCAGTCCTCGTCCGACGTCTCGTGGAACGCGGGGACGGCGAGCGCCAGGAGCGCCACGAGCCCGACCGTGCCGAGCGTGAGGCCTTCGGACACCGCCTCGACGCCGAGCTTCTTGATGCCGGTGACATGAAAGCGGTCCATGAAGGCGGAGAAGTCGTCGTATTTCGCGCGCAGCCACGCGCGCGCGGCGAACAGCGAATGGTCGATGCGCGCGTCGAGGTCGAGGAGCTGCCGCTTGAAGCGCCCGAGCCGCGGTGACAGCGCGGGGGCCTTCTCGGGCTCGGCGTCCTGGGCGCGGCGTTTGCGGCGGGGGAAGAGCAAGGGGCTATTCCATCGTCATTGCCGTTCCCGGGTTAAACCCGGGGATGACCTGGCAATCCATAGGGCGGTGCGGGCGGCACAGGGTTTCATTCTCTACTTCTTCACTCGTCATCCCGGCCAAGCCGCGCGAAGCGCGGCGCGAGCCGGGATCGTTTTGTTAGATGCCCCGAACCCAGACAGCTTACAGCCGGGAATCCGGGCTATGGCTTTATACTACCTCGCCTCGGGAGGCGACCTCACGATCCCGAAGGGCGGTTAAACCTTTCCAAGAACGGCGGAATATCGACCCGGTTCCCGGCGGGAGTGGGGCAGCGCCCTCGTCTCTACCCATTCGGGCCCCCCGAGATCATTCGTCTTGTCAGCTCGGGCTCCGGCGCTGTGCAGCGCGAACTGGAGAAACTGACGGCCTCCGAAATTCTGTCGCTAACGGTCGCCGACGATCGCAAGGTCTATCAAGCGAACCGGCAATCGCCAATCTTCGGTGAGCTGCAGAACTGCTCAAAGTTAGGGAAACTTTCACTGGTAATCCCGAGCGGCGACGCCGTACTTCGCTTGGCCTCAAAGGCTCGGAAGTGGCTTCTAGAATCGAAGCCACCACAGCTTCGATATTTTTTCTAACGTCGTGCTCCCAGTAACGCAGAACTTTCCAGCCTTGAGATGATAGCTCAGACGAGACCCGCCGGTCGCGTGCTTTGTTCTTGCGAATTTTAGTGCGCCAGTAGTCGGCGTTGTTCTTAGGCTTGGTCCCGTGTTGCGGACAGCCATGAAAGAAGCAGCCATCAACGAAGACGGCGATGCGGTACCGAGGGAGCGCGATGTCAGGCGTGCCGGCGATCTTATAGTGCAGCCTGTATCTCAGGCCGGCTGCCCAGAGCGCCTTTCGCAAGGCTAGCTCCGGCTTCGTGTTCTTGCCCCGGATGCGCGACATGCAGTGGCTTCTCTGCAACGGGGTCAGGACATCTGTGGCGTTTTTTTTCATTTGGGACCTGGCGAGGCGGGTTTCGACCTGGTAGCCTGGCCACAGATTGAACCATAGGAAAGAAGAAAATGAGAACCCTGGATTTGTTCTGCGGCGGTGGCGGCAGCAGCTACGGCGCCCAGAAAGCCGGGGCCACGATAGTGTGTGGCATTGATCTATGTCCCGTGGCGACCGCGACTTACGCGGAAAATTTTCCGGACGCGGCGGCGATAACCGAGAGGCTGGAGGATATCAGCCCGCGCAAGCTTCACAAAAAGATCGGGGAGATCGACCTCATTCTCGCGTCGCCCGAATGCACAAACCACACCTGCGCAAAAGGATCGGCGCCGAGGTCAGAGCAAAGCAGAGCTACGGCGATGCAGGCGCTGCGATACGCAAAAGAATTTCGCCCACGTTGGCTGGTGCTTGAGAACGTCGTCCACATGCGGCCGTGGTCGCGCTACGACGAACTCAAGAAGGATTTAGTCGACCTCGGCTACTCTCTCCAGGAGTTCGTGCTTAACGCGTCAGACTTTGGGGTGGCGCAAAATCGCAGACGTCTCTTCATCGTGTGTGATCGTAAGGACGAAGTAAGACCCATCCGGCTGCCAAAGCGCAAGAAGCGCATCGTCCGCGATATTCTCGATGATCCCGGAATCTGGAAAACCTCTCCCCTATATTCGTCGAAGCGAGCAAAGCCGACGCTCGAGCGGGCGGAAAGGGGATTTGCCGAACTGGGAAAACGTGCGACCTTCTTGCTGGTATATTATGGCACTGATGGCTGCGGGGGATGGCAGCGGGTTGACCGTCCCCTCCGCACAGTAACGACAGTAGATCGTTTTGCTTTGGTAGAGCCGAGCCCATCTGGCCCCCAGATGCGCATGCTTCAGGTGCCGGAGTTAAGAAGAGCAATGGGATTTAAGGACGATTTCATAATGAATCACGGGACGCGGCGCGAGAAAATCAAGTTACTTGGAAACGGCGTCTGTCCTCCCGTAATGGAGAGTATTGTCAGACATCTCGAAAATAGCTGATGGCCACTGCATCCGCCCCCGCGAAACGTGATCTGACCTTCAGGGTCAAGCCCCGGCTTCTGACATTGCTGGGCGACCAGCTCATCCGCGATGCAAGTCTTGCTGTGTTTGAGCTGGTTAAGAACGCATATGATGCGGATGCAACGTCGTGTGTCGTCTCTTTGGAAGCAATCGATGACCCGGCGCGCGCGAGCATCGCGATCGAGGATGACGGGAGCGGTATGAATGCCGATACGCTCCGCAATGTTTGGATGGTGATAGCCACCGACTTTCGAAAAGCTCAGAGGGAAAAGAACGCCAGAACACCGAAATTCAATCGCTATCCACTCGGTGAAAAAGGCTTGGGCCGTCTATCAGTACACAAGCTGGGGCGTGTAATCCGGTTGATCACTCGCACAAGGGGCGGCCAGGAAATTTCTCTGGAGCTGGACTGGGATGAGATCGAGGCCGCGAAGGACCTGGATAGTGCGGCTGTAAGATTTGCCGTGCGGGAGCCGCGCGCCTTTCGTGGCAGTAAGCATGGCACTCGGATCGAAGTCGCCAGACTGCGCGAGACTTGGTCGCGCGGTGAACTGCGGAAGCTGCACCGCGCGGTCAACAGCTTGCGTTCGCCTTTCAAGGGGCCGGAGGATTTCCAAGTAAGTTTAAAAGTCAGTGATCTGGCTCCAGACAATCAAGATTGGCTCAAGGGCATGTTCACCGCGGCGGATGCCAACCGCTGCGCGCTTTATCATGTCCGCGGCTCAATTGAAGGTGGGCAAGGGTCTTTTCAGTACACGTTTACGCCGCCGTCTGACTATTCTCAGAAGCTGCAGAGAAGGCAGCATAGGGAGACTAATGTTCCACTGGCGAAAAGAGAAAGCAGGAAGGTCGTCCCCATTGATCTGTCTGAGCACAAAATCGGAAAGGTCGAGTTTGATTTTTGGCTGTTTGATCGCGACCCAGCGGTACTTCGGGCGGTGACGTCGGATGTGAAGGGCTTAAAGGACTACCTTGATGAGAACGGCGGCATCCGCGTCTATCGTGACGGCATTCGCGTTTACGACTTTGGCGAACCGGGAAACGACTGGCTGAACTTGGACCTTCGGCGTGTGAACACGCCGACCGCAAGGACCAGCAACAATCAGATATTGGGCGCGCTTCGCCTGAATGCGAAGGAGAGCGGTGACCTTCGCGAGAAGACGAACCGCGAGGGGTTCATAGAGTCAAAGGCTTATGCGGATTTCCGCGACGCGGTGATTAGCATCCTGACGCAAGTGGAAGCCGAGAAGAGCAAAGATCAGCGCCGTGTGCGGGAGGCGTTCGGGCGCGGGACCGGCAAGAAGGTCTTTGAGAAGTTGACCGAGGTTCGCGAGATTCTTGAGCGCAAAGGAATGCTGGCTGAGGTGGAGCCGCAGCTAAAGGCGGCTGAGAAGGAGCTGGAGACATATAGAGACCAGCTTCTGCATGCGGCGGTTCCTGGCCTCACAATCGGAATGATGCTGCATGGCGCAGAGAAAATTCTGGATGAACTCAGGGCAGCGACAAAGAAGGGCGCAAGCCCTTCCAGGATAAGCGAGCTGGTCGATCGTTTGTATCGGGCCATGCGACCCGTGACAAACCTTCTCAAGAGCCCCGCGCCAGGCAAGACATCCGCTTCCATCCTCATCAAAGAGGCGATTTTCAGTGCAGAGCTACGGCTCAAACGTCATGGAATAACACTCATAAATGGCATGGAAGGCGGCGCCCCGGATTTTAAGGTTGAAGGGTCTAAGCAGATGCTTGTCGCCTCAATTACCAATCTGATCGACAACAGTATTCATTGGCTGGAGTCAAAGAACCCGAAACGCAAGTTCTTGTACTTGGGAACGTCAAATGATCTTGACGACGGGCCAGCGATTATCGCCGGCGATAATGGGCCGGGCTTTGGCGACGATGATCCCGAGGATCTGATTGCCCCCTTCTTTACCCGACGCAACGGTGGAATGGGCCTCGGTCTCTACATCGTGAGCGAGGTCATGCGCGTGAATAAAGGAAGGATCGTGTTTCCTAGTGAGGGGGATGTTGATGTGCCCGAGGAAATTGATGGCGCGGTCGTAGGACTGCAATTCCTGACCGAAGCATGATCTCTCAGCTCGCCGCGCCCTCGGTCTGCGTCATTGATGACGAGAAGGACGACTATGAGCCGATTCTTAAGGCGCTGAACGATCTTTACGTTAGCGCCGTACACATCTTGGGAAGCGATATAGAGAAGCTTCCTCCGGCGCCCTTTAAGCGACTTCGTCTTGTCTTCCTCGACCTTCACCTCACGGCGTCAATGGGTAAGGATGCAGCGTCACATACCGCAAAAGTGTTCACGCGGGTCGTTTCTCCCGACACTGCCCCGATTGTGGTGGTTATCTGGAGCAAGTACGCCGCAGATAAAGTCGACGTGGCCGGTGTTCCCCCGGAGGATCAAGAAACCGAGGCCCAGCTGTTTCAGCGGACGCTCCTTGAGGCCGAGCCCAAATTCAAGGGACGAGTAGTTTTCCTGGAAATGAGCAAGCCGAAGGCGGATCGGCCGGAAGAAGAAGCCTTATGGGTCGAGCAGCTGAAGACGGAAATAGAGGCGGCTTTGCAGGGGCAGCCGGCTGTTGAAGTGCTTTGGACTTGGGACTCGTTGGTAAAGGACGCCTGCACGGCTGTCAGTGAGGGCCTCACGACTGTAGCCCAGGCGACGAATGACGGTGCCGAAGGACGGTTAGGGGACGCCCTGAAGGCGACGCTGCAGCGGCTGGCGCTGGCGCAGGGCGAGGGCGACCTTTCAAAGCATACTGCGCCAGGACATGTCGTTGCTGTACTTTCTGAACTGCTGACAGACCAGCTTGAGCACCCCGACGGCGTCGCGCTTCTTGCGCCGCACGGGGAATGGCTGAGCGAGGGTGCTCGCCATCCTGCAGATGCGCTATCCGCACGAATGAACGGCTTCTTGCTGACTTGCGGGGCGACGACCGGCGCAGCGCCGTTTATTCCAGGAACAGTTTATCGGGGCCTCAAAACCAGAGAGTTCTGTCGTTTGTTCGGCGCGACACCCTCGCAACTGATCAATTCGTTTAACAAGTATCAAACCAAGCCAAAGCCGCCGGGCGAAAAGACTTGGCGCGCGGGGGCTCCGACCAACCGCATCGCTAACCTTCTCGAGTGGCGCAAAGCAGCAACGCCTGTTGCAATCGAGCTTTCACCCGTCTGCGACGTAGCGCAAAGAAAGCGACACACTTGCATACTGGTGGCCGGTCTGCTGGTGCCGCAGGCAAAAGCAGATGAATTTGCGAAAGGCGACAGCTTGCAAGGGTTCGCGCCTTTTTTCCTGCGCTGGAAGACGGATGGATTTGACGAGCAGGATGTCGCCCTCGTGGTGGGGCATAGTTTCAGAGCCGCGATCGCGGCACAGTCGGTTCCTGATTGGCTCGAGCCGTGGTTCAGACTCAGGGAGTTGCCTACAACGGCAATAAGAAACCAGCAGGCGGCACATACGGCACGCGTCGGGTACGTTTCTCTTTAGAATTGGGAAAGCCAGGACGTAAGCTCTACTTTTCCTGCCAGCCCGTTCTTTTCCAGAATTTCCGCAATGTCCCGCCCTGAGACGATGACGATAGGGTGCTTGTCGTCCTTGATTTCTTGATAGGCCTGGGTTCCGACATACGAGGTAGTCACCAGCACCCCGAACTGCCTGTGCCGTAGACGTGATATCAGTCGCGAAAGTTCTCTGACCCCTACCGAATGCTCGGCAGAATAACACTTGGCTTCAAGCGCAAACTCGACCTCGACGCCATTCGCGCTCGTTCCGACAAGATACTTTCCGACCGCATCTCTGCCTCCGTCGCGACTGGGGCGCGTCACCTCTATGTGGGTTACCTTTTCCAGCAGCATCTCGCAGATTCTACCGGCGCACCGCTCAAAGCGAACCGGCTCGTCCTTGAACTTGCTGAAGACCGAACTGACGATGAATTTGTGCGCCTCAGACTGAGGGAGCTGTTCGTTTGGAGTCCGATAGGTAAGGGTGCGCTGCGCCTTGAGCGCTTGGAAAGTCCCAGTCTGTCTCCATATCTGTGCTGCTTCAGGAACCGCGACCGGCGTGTTATCCCTGAGTGCATTTAACCAGCCGCGCTGAAGCCTCGAAATGTTCAGGACAGTGAACACCGCCCGGTAGTTTTGAAATCGGCGGCCTCTCGAAGATTTCCATACCGCGACTAGGTCCTCGGTCTGCGGCAGCCCTTCGGCACCAGGTACGGCATACCCGATAAAGCGGACGTCGCGATATGCGCCGGCTGACGCGAAGATAAGGAGCGGCGGGACCGAAAAACGGCCTTCAAGACCCGAGTGCGCGCGCTCAAACACGAGCTTGAGCAGATGATTGCCAAACCGCCCGGTGTCATGAAGGTCTGCACCCGGCTTTTTGTTGTCGCCGTAGTAGGTAAAGCGGCCCGTTTCGTCGTCGAGGGCATCGGGCCAATCCGGATCAGCAAGCGAGGTGGTCAGCACTATCAGCCGGGGCTCGGACTTCTTTCCGAAGATGCGGAAGCCACCTTGGTTGCTCACACCCAGCAACGGATGCAGTGGGTCGTCGCCTGCATTTCCCTTTCGACCACCTTCGTAAATCGCATCGACAATCAGGTCTGCATTGCGCAGGTCGGAAATACGAAGGACATCGTCCGGATTGGTGGCCATAGAAGTGTCTTTGCGGTCAGACCGCCTTTGCGGCCGGACTTCGGCGGTTCGCATGCGTGCTGGCGATTGCTTTCGCTGCGCGCCGTCCCTTTCCTTCGCCCAGGTGGTCGGCTCGCTCGCCAATGAGCGGGTAGTAGCACTTGGGCGCGCGCTTCGCCAGCGCGAGGGCAATCTCCGCGATGGCAAGCCGGGACCGTTATCGATCAATCACACGACGATCGCCGGTCTCGCCCGGGATGACGGAATCGAAAAAACTGCGCTAGAAGCGCGCATGGCCGATGCGCCCTTCTGGAAGACCAAGCGGCTGCACGAGATGACTCGGGTGGAGTTCGAGTCCGTCTGCGACGGTTGCGCGCGATGCTGCCTAATCAAGTTCGAGGATGAGGTCACCGCTCGTTCCAGAGATCGCGGTCCTTGATTGCGTCACGGATATAGGACTCGATGCGCGCCTCCAGGCCGGCGTCGCCGGTCGCCTGCGCTTCCAGCTTCATCGTATGGGCGACGCGTTGCAGGTCGCGGACGGCGACCCTGCGCGCGCGCGCCCTGACGGCCTGCTCGAGCGAGCTGTTCGGCACGAGCGCGTAGACGAGCGTGCAGTCGAGCGCCGCGGCTGCGCGCCGGAGCGTCTCGATCCGGATCGTGCCGCCGGCCTCGGATTTCTCGATCGTTTCCGCCGTCTGCGGACGCACGCCGAGACGGGCGGCGAACTGCACGCCCGACATGCCAAGGGCATCCCGGATCGCCCGGAGCCACCCTTTGGGCGGCGGGCGAAAACGGTCCTCGGGCTTAAGGGCGAGCAGCCGCTCGTCCAGCCGTTGCCTGGCGCGCTGGCGCGCATCGCTTTTCATGTCGGCACTTGGTTTCATGCAAATTTATCAGCCTGTAGGCTGATAACATGATAGAGAAAATCAGTCTACAGACTGATAATTTTCATAAGATATCAGCCTATGGGCTGATTCTAGCCCGAAAACCAGCAGGGAGCGCGGGCACCTACAAGGCACACGGAAGCCGGGAGGAGCGCAAGGGCGCTTGACCGTTCAGGCTCTCCTCCGATTGAAAACAGGAAAATAATCCTTGACAGCCCGGCGCTCCTTTGCTAGAAGTCGTCATCCTCCGAAAATCCGTCTGGATAGGCGACGTCGTCCCGGAAACGCGCGCAAGCGTACTTTCCCTCGTCGTCCCGGAAACGCGCGCCAGCGCGTTATCCGGGACCGTCTGCTTGAGCATGCCGAGGACGATCCCGGGTCTCCCCCGGCTTGCGCCGGGGTCGCCCGGGATGACGAGGAGGGCGGGCTTCGCGCTTCGCTCGCCCGGGATGACGAGTGAGGGGCGGCGCTCGCGCTGCCGCGCCCGGGATGACGGTGAATAGGAAATTTCCCATGCCGCCCCGTCTTGCTGAGGCGGAGATCGAGAAGCTGCGCGTGCTCTATGAGTGTTCGCCGCTTTCCGTTCTCGCGCTCATTCGCGAAACCGGCCATTCCCACCGCACGATCTACTATTACGCCTCCCACCGCGGCTGGAGACCGCGCGCAGCACGGCGCGAGGCCCGCCTGCCGCGCGCGGACATCCGCGCGCTCTATGAGGACACGATCGTCCCCGTGGTCGAGATCGCGCGTCTCGCCGGCGTTGCCGTGCAGACGATCCATGTCTGGGCCGCACGCGCGGGATGGAAACCGCGCGCGACGCGCCTGCGAAGGCGGAGCGTGCCGTCGGGCGAGATCGCGGACTTGCCGGCCGAAGTGACCGCCGCGCGCGAGCGCGCCGAACGCCAATGCCAGAGGCGGGAGCTGCGCGCCGTGCAGGAAAGCGTGAACACCCTCCTGCAAACGGCGATCGCGGAAAGGCGGAGGAAGCAGCGCGCCGCACGTGAGCGCGCCAAGAAGGGCGGCACCTACAAGCGCATCTGGCACTCGCACGAGGAACTCACGCGGATGGGGCTCGACGGCACGGCGCGCGTCTATGTGCGCCGCCCGGATGCCCCGCTCGATCCGCCTTTGCCGCCCTCGCGCCGGCGCTATGAATCGGAGTAGGAAGGCCGCATGACCGCGCCCGAACGTCCGCCGTTCTGGAAGACCAAGCGCCTGCACGAAATGACTCGTAGTGAATACGAGGCCATCTGCGACGGCTGTGCGCGGTGTTGCCTGGTGAAGCTGGAGGACGAGGACACCGGCCGCATCCATTACACCGACGTCGCCTGCAAGCTGCTCGACGCCAAAAGCTGCCGCTGCTCCGACTACGGCCATCGCCGCCGCCGCGTGCCGGATTGCCTGAAAATTACACCGAGGACTGCCAAGTCATATGCATGGCTGCCGCCGACCTGCGGCTACCGGCTGATCGCCGAGGGCAGCGATCTGTATTGGTGGCATCCGCTCGTCTCGGGCGATCCCGACACGGTGCATGAAGCGGGCGTTTCGGTGCGCGGCAAGGTCGCGGGGCTCGAGCAGGATTTCTCCGACGACGAGCTCGGCCATCACCTCGTGCTGTGGCCGGCGCGCGTGCCGGCGGGGGCGAAGCGCAAAGGCGCCAAACAAAAATCGTCGTCCCGGCCGCCGCGAAAGCGGCGAGCCGGGACCGTCTGTTCGTGACCGATAACGGTCCCGGGTCTCGCATCGCACCGATCTCGGCTTGCCCGAGATCGGGAGTTGATGACCGCGCAAGTCGGCTATAGCCGACTTGCGTGCGATGCTCGCCCGGGACGACGAGTACGTTACTGCTTCGCCGGCGGCGGCGTCGTTGTTGGCGGCGTCGTGGGCGATTTCGCCGGCGGCTGCGTGCTGGTCGTGCCGGGGTTCATCGGCGTGTCGGCGGTCTGCTGCGTGTCGTCCGGCCACATGAACAACAGCCCGATCACGACGATGACGGCGGCGGCGATCGCCGCCCAGCTCCAGCCCGGCATGCCCTGGCTCGTGCCCGGCCGGTGGTCGGGTCCGCGTGTGTCGGCCATGAAAAGTTCCTCCGTCGCTCTTGCCCCTGACGGCAACGTGCGGGGCCGCCGCGTGTTCCGGAATTTCGCGCCGACACCGGCGGCATTTTCCGCGAATGCGCTTCAATTGCGCGACATCGCCGCGCTTTCGCGCCGGTTCGCGCCTGTGCGCGGGCGCTAACCACTTTTTAAGGCGCCAGGCCCCGCAATCCGGACCATGTCGAAAACGATCCTCATGACGCTCATCTTCCTGTCGTCCGCCGACGTGCTGATGAACGACGGCCGCTATTCGGAATCGGCCGGCTCTATGGCGCAGAAGGTCTGGTACGAGTTTGTGGGCAGATGATTTTGCCCGCATGGTTGCTCCCCCGGCTCTCGCGCTGCTCGGCCGGGGTCGCCATGCGGGCGTGGCGCAGGGCATCTACGACCAGTTCGTCGGGCGCTAGATTCCCGCTCGTCGTCCCGGACGAGGCGCGGAGCGCCGAGAGCCGGGACCGTCCGCTTGAGAATGCCGAAAACGATCCCGGGTCTCGCTTCGCTCGCCCGGGATGACGCGCGTAAAAAATTTTTCCCGGGAACTAGGATTTTATTCTTGACAGCCGTCGGCTGCTCGGGTACAAATCCGCCACGCTCCACAATTGGGTCTTGAGAAAGGTTCAGCTCTCTTCCGGCTGCGCGGCCGGCGCGACCTTGTCGAGCCTGGCAATGCGCTTGCTGCGCTCGATCCCCTGCGTCCGCGCGGCGGCGAGGTCCGTCCAGGTCTGGGCCATTTGCAGCAGGGCGGCGCTATGATCCGGCGCGCTCGCGAGCTTGGCGAGCCGCCGGCATTCCTCCGCATGCTGCAGGTAGTCGGAGATCTTGTACATCGGTGCTCCCAGACTGAATAAGTAAAGCCGAACCGGTCTGGTTCCGCCAGCCCGCAGGGCGCCCGGCCCGGCGGGATTTGCAGCTAACGTACGGACTCACGCGATTGAGGGCGCTGCCGTCGGCGAGGAGCCGTGCGGCCCCTTCGTTCCGTTTCTTCTCCCCTTGCGGAGCGGCGAGCGAACCGGCAGGAAAAATTTTTCCCGGCCATAGGATTTTATTCTTGACAGGGCGCGGCTGCTCGGGTACAAATCCGCCACGCTCCACAATTGGGTCTTGAGACAACAACGGGCCTCATCCTGAGGAGCCTTCGCCGGCGTGTGCCGACGAAGGCGTCTCGAAGGATGAGGCCGCGCCAACGGAAGTCCGATGCCCGGTCCCAAATTCATTCATCCCGAGGCGCCGCCGGTGGCGCCGGACGACGAAGAAGACGGCTTCATGCCGGACGTTTCCGATGACGACGCGCCTTCGTTCGCTCCGCTCGACCGCGCACGCACGGCGCGGCTGATCGCGCTCCTGCAGGACGCGACCGAGCGCGAGCTCGCGCGGCTCGATCGCATCGCCGCGACGATTGGCGAGACCCGCGAAGACCTCGGCGAGGCGCAGCACCTGTTGCAGGCGAAGGCGAGCGTGAGCCGCATGCTGCGCGAGCTGATCGTGATGCAGAACCTGGGCAAGGCGGACGTTGACGATGATGGATTCCCTCGAAGCGATGACGAGCTTCGACGAGAGCTTTCTCGAAAGATGGACGCAATTCTCGCCCGACGAAAAAATTGAGTATCTCGACAGTCTGACGCCCGCCGCACGCGAGTTCCTCCATTTCCGCTGGCCGCTCTGGGTGCTGCCGCACCAGCGTCCGCCGTTGGCCGCCGCCAATGCCGAGCCGTGGCGCACATGGCTCCTGATGGGCGGGCGCGGCGCGGGCAAGACGCGCGCCGGCGCCGAATGGGTGCGCGCGTTGGCGACCGGCAATCCCTTCGCCGGTCCGTCCGCGCGGCGCATCGCACTCGTCGGCGAGACCTGGCAGGACGCGCGCGAAGTGATGATCGAGGGCGAGGCGGGGATTCGCCGCCTGCATCGAAAATGTGAGCGGCCGGTGTGGGAGCCCAGCCGGCACCGGCTTTACTGGCCGAGCACGGGAGCCGAAGCGCACGCCTTTTCCGCCGACGACCCCGAGCAGTTGCGCGGGCCGCAATTCGACGCCGCCTGGTGCGACGAGCTGGGCAAGTGGCGGCGCGCCGAGGCCGCCTTCGACATGCTGCAATTCGGCCTGCGCCTCGGGCTCGCACCCCGCGCTCTCGTCACCACCACGCCGCGCCCGCTGCCGCTGCTGAAAAAGATTCTGGCGGACCCGCTCACGGTGGTCAGCCGCGCGGGCACGGCCGCGAACGCCATGAACCTCGCACCCACGTTTCTGGAGCGCATGGTCGAGCGCTACGGCGGCACGCGGCTCGGGCGGCAGGAGCTCGACGGTGAGTTGCTGGAGGATTTGCCGGGCGCGCTCTTTCCGCGCGCGCGGCTGGAGGCGGCGCGCATCGAGCCATCGCGCGTGCCGGCCCTGCGCCGCATCGTCGTGGCGGTCGATCCGCCCGCGTCGTCGCGCGAACGAGCGGACGCCTGCGGCATCGTCGCGGCGGGTTTAGGCGTGGACGGGCTCTTGTATGTGCTCGCCGACGCGAGCGCGCCGCGCCTGTCGCCGCTCGAATGGGCGAGCCGCGCGATCGCGCTCTGGCGCGCGCTCGAGGCCGACCGCATCGTGGTCGAGGTCAACCAGGGCGGCGAGATGGCGCGCGCCGTCTTGTCGGAGGTGGATAGCAGCGTGCCGGTGAGCGACGTGCGCGCGACGCGGGGCAAGGTCCTGCGCGCCGAGCCCGTCGCCGCGCTTTATGAGCAGGGCCGCGTGAAGCACGCCGGCGCTTTTCGGGAGCTGGAAGATGAAATGGCCGCCTTTGGTGCCGACGGCCTGAGCGACGGCCACTCGCCCGACCGCGTCGATGCGCTGGTCTGGGCGGTCACCGCGCTGGCGTTTGCGGGCGAGGGGGTGCCGAAGGTGCGGGGGCTGTGAGCGATCGCTATCCGGCCGGCGCCACGACCCTGAATTTGGAGTTTGGCGTCATCATGCCCATGCCGCAGTTGAACTCGATCTCGCCTTGCGTGTCGGGCGTGAAGGCGATGACCGTGGTTTCATTGGCCGAAAGGAAGCGCCGCACGCGCAGCTTGGGCACGATCAGGATGCGGCCGCAGCCTTCCGCCTCCTGCGCGCTGATCCGCCAGACGACCGGCACGCCCTGCGTGACCGTGAACTGGTTGGGCTGATAGTCGAGGCCGATGACCGTCATGTCTACGGTTTGATAGCCGTCAACGATTGGCGCGCGGCCGTCGGCGACGCGCTCCGGACGGACGAAGGTCTCTGCAACCGAGGCGGCGTTGATCGGGCTGCCTGTCAGCACGAGGCCATAGTGAATATTGACGAGTCCGAGAAAGACGACGGCGACACCTGCTACTTTCAGAAAGTGCCGCTGAAAACTTCCTCTGCCGAGACTCGACATTGCGGAAAGCAGGCTCAAAGCGGGCAGCGTGCCCAGGGCGAAAACAAGCATGGTCACCGCGCCAACACTCGCGTCGCCTTTCGCCAACACATAAAGCTGAAGCGCCTGCGTGAAGCCGCACGGAAGAAAGAACGTGGAAGCGCCGAATAGAAATGCCGCCGGTCTGCTCCGCCTCGTCGAGAAGTTCCGGATACGGTCAGCCACGGAACGCGGAACGAACGACCGGGCCAAGCCAAACGACGGCAGGAGCCGCAGCATTTGCAGACCGATGACGATCATCAGTGCGCTGGCGGTAAGCATCAGCGCGCCGCTCAAGGCCGGCGAGAATGTCAGCCCCGAGCCGATCGCGCCAATCAGTCCGCCAAAAAATGCGTAGGCCAGAATCCTGCCCGCATTGAAGAAGAAGTGCGGAAGGATACGTTCGCTGTTCGTCGCTTGTGTTGTGGCTTCATTGTATTTGGCGGCGACGGCGACGAGCAGCCCGCCGGTTACCGCGATGCAGGTCGAGACCGAGGCGGCAAGCCCGATCAGAAACACGACTCCGTAGGTCATGCTTTCGGACACGGTGAGCCCGCGCGGCAGCAGGTTGAAATGGTTCAACAGCAGCAACAGGCCAAACAGCGCAAGAAACGCCGCCGCGATCTCTGCATAGTCGCGCGAACTGTTGGCGGGGGTACAGGCCGCGCAATCCGCTTCCGGCGCGGCGTCGGCTTTGATTGCTGAGGGATTTCGTTCCGCTGGTCCGCCCGTCATCGGCATCACCCGAAACCGAACAGGTGCATCGTAGCGCAGGCGGGGCGGGACCGATCATTAAATGCGCGTAATGGAGCGCGCGACCGTTTCGGGGCCGTTCATCCGCCAGCCGCTCACCCGCCCGTAAAAACCGCCCGTTGATCCGCAAATGCGCGCTTGTACGCAGGCCGCGCTTCGCCGCGCGCGACATAGGCGGCGAGGTTCGGAAACTCTTCGCGGATGCCCATGCCGTCCAGCCGGCGCAGCACCATCACCATCAAGAGGTCGCCGGCGCTGAACGCGCCGTCGAGCCAGTCGGCTCTACCGAGCCGGTTTGAGAGTTCGCGCAACCGGACGCGGACGCGCTCCTCGATCAGCGGCAGGCGCGCCTCGTACCAGGGCTTGTCGCGCTCCGCGTAAGGGACCTGCTCGCGCTCGACGATCGGCGGCTCCACCGTGTTGAGCGCGGCGAACATCCACGCGATCGCGCGCGCCCGCGCATGCGCATCGTCCGGCAGCAGGCCCCGGTAGTGCTCGGCGATGTGCAGGATGATCGCGCCCGACTCGAACAGGATGAGATCGCGGTCTTCATAGATCGGGATCTGCCCGAATGGATGCTGCGCGAGATACGCGGGCTCCTTCATCGCTTTGAACGAAAGCAGGCGAACGTCGTAAGGCTGGCCCACTTCTTCCAGCGCCCAGCGAACGCGCATGTCACGCGCCAGTCCCTGACCCTCGTCGGGCGATGCTTCAAACGCGGTGATGGTGGGGGTCATGGGGACGCTCCCGGTTTGCATGACGCCAAGGACGAAGGGCGACATTTTGTTCCGATATCAAGTCTAGCGCATGGCCTTCCGTCGCGCCGTCGTCCGGACCGTCATCCCGGAAACTCGCGAAGCGAGTTATCCGGGATCGTCAGCTTGAGAATGACTGAGGACGATCCCGGCTCTCCGCGCCGCGGAGCTTGTCATCGGGCCGCGCTTCGCGCGGACCCGTTGGCGGCGCTCCGGCCGGGATGACGGGACAGGTTTACGGTCCCGGCTCGCGCTCGCGTGCGACCGCACGCTCGCTTGGCCGGGACGACGAAAAGGAATTCAATGCAACTCCTTCCGCGATTTTTCCGCCGCGCGCCGACGCCCGAACTCAAAGCCTCCCGCACCGGCGCGCTGGTTGCGCTGATGACGCAGGGCCGGGCGCGCTGGACGCCGCGCGACTACGCCGCACTCGCGCGCGAGGGCTACCAGCAGAACCCCGTCGCCTATCGCTGCGTGCGGCTGATTGCGGAAAGCCTCGCCGGCCTGCCGCTCTTCTTGAACGACGGCGCGCGCGAGCTCGACGCGCATCCGCTGCTCGATCTCCTGGCAAAGCCCAATCCGCGCCAGACCGGCGCGGAGCTGATCGAGGCCTTAGCCGGGCATCTGCTCGTCGCCGGCAACGCTTACCTTGAACTCGTGTCCGTCGCGGGCCGCGCACGCGAGCTGCATGCGCTGCGCCCCGACCGCATGAAGGTGGTGCCGGGGGGCGAGGGCTGGCCCGAGGCCTATGAGTATAGTGTCGGCGGCAGGACGCTCCGCTTCGACATGCGCGAGAGCCCGCCGCCCATCCTGCATCTCGCCTTCTTCCATCCGCTCGACGATCACTATGGCCTCGCGCCGCTCGAGGCCGCGGGCCTCGCGGTCGATACGCACAACGCCGCGAGCGCCTGGACGAAGGCGCTGCTCGACAATTCCGCGCGGCCCTCGGGCGCGCTGGTCTATTCCGCGGGCAGCGGGAACCTCTCCGAGGAGCAGTTCGAGCGGCTGAAGACCGAGCTGGAAGAAAACTATCGCGGCGCGAGGAACGCCGGCCGGCCGCTGTTGCTCGAAGGCGGGCTCGACTGGAAGAGCCTGTCGCTCACGCCCAGGGACATGGATTTCATCGCAGCGAAGCACACGGCCGCGCGCGAGATCGCGCTCGCCTTCGGCGTGCCGCCGATGCTGCTCGGCATCCCCGGCGACAACACCTATTCGAATTATGCCGAGGCGAACCGCGCGCTCTATCGCCAGACCGTGCTGCCGCTCAGCCGCCGCGTCTTCGGTGCGATTTCCGGCTGGCTCGCGCCCGCGATGGGCGAGGGGCTGACGCTCTCGGTCGATCTCGACCAGGTGTCGGCGCTCTCAAGTGAGCGGGAGTCGCTCTGGAGCCGCGTCAACGCCGCCACATTTCTTACAGACGACGAGCGCCGCGCGGCGGTGGGTTACGCCCCGCGCGAAACCTGAGTGTCGTCCCGGAAACGCGCGAAGCGCGTTATCCGGGACCGTTCTCGGACGTCTCAAGACGGTCCCGGATCGCCGCTTCGCGGCGTCCGGGGCGACGAGCGAAAAATGAACTCCCTCATCGACACTTTCATCGAGCGCGGCGACCTCGCGCATCTCGCGCTCTTCCTGTGGGCGGCGGGCGCGAGCGCGCTGCTCGCGCACGCGCTGCGCGAGCTTGCGGCGGCGACCCGGCGCTTTGAGGAGTTCGTTCGTGAGCTGGCCCGCTTTAACGAGCGGCACAAGTGAGCGTCATCATTCGTCGTCCCGGCCGAGCGTAGCGAGAGCCGGGACCGTCGAACGGAAGCCGCTGAAAACGATCCCGGCTCGCGCTCGCGCACTGTGTGCGCTCGCTTGGCCGGGATGACAAAGAGGTAAGCCATGCCCCCACGCATCCGCGCACTGCTGCCGCGCCCGCCTTACGCACGCGCGAAGAAAGCGCCCGCGCCGGAAGCGCCGAAGGTCTTCCGCGAATTTGTCGAGACGCTCCAGCGCCTCGACGCCGCACGAGCTCCCGCGCCGCGCGCGGAAAAGCGCGGGACCGCGCGGCTGCGCGCGCGCAAGCAACGCTACCTGGGCAACGGACACAAGCGCCCGTCGCGAGCGGGGCGGTCGAGAGTCTGATTGGAATAAACCCATCCGCTCGTCCCCGCGAAAGCGGGGACCCAGCGCTGGATTCCCGCTTGCGCGGGAATGAGCGGGCTATTCGTTGAAATGGAAAGTTCTATGAACTCAATAGTAAACGAAACCAAAGCCGTCGCCTGTGACCTCAAGGCCGTCGATCCCGATGGCACATTTTCGGGTTACGCGAGCCGCTTCGGCGTCGTCGATCTCGGCCGCGACCTGGTGCTGCCCGGCGCGTTCGGCGAGAGCCTGGCCCGCCGCGGCCCGCGCGGCATCAAGATGCTGTTCCAGCACGATCCCGCCGAGCCCATCGGCGTCTGGCTCGAAGTGCGCGAGGACGCGCAGGGCCTGTTCGTGCGCGGGCGCATTTTGCCCGAGGTCGAGCGCGGCCGCGAAGTGCTGGCGCTGATGCGCGCCGGCGCCTTGGACGGCCTCTCCATCGGCTTCCGCACGGTCGAGGGCAGGACCGAGCCGAAGTCGGGCGTCCGCCGCCTCTCGCGCGTGGACCTGTGGGAAATCTCGATTGTCACTTTTCCGATGCTGCCCGAGGCGCGCGTGAGCGCGGTGAAAAGCGACAACCGCCTCGCAGGCGCCATCCGCCGCGCGGCGGCGGCGTTTGCCTGACAGATCAACCAGCGTCCTCATCCTGAGGGGCCGGATTCGCAACGCGAAGGCGGCCGTCTCGAAGGATGAGGACCACGCAATTCGTAATCTCTCCACCGTCATTCCGGGACGCATGCCGAGTGCATAGCGCGAGGCATGCGGGCCCGGAATCCATGAACACCGCGCGATCAATTCGGCTCTGGGATCATGGATTCCGGGCTCGCGCCTTCGGCGCGCCCCGGAATGACAGATTCATTTTCAACGAGGACCCAGCATGGACCACATCCCCGCAACGCCCGAGACCAAGTCCGCCGATATCGCCTCGGCCTTCGACGAATTCCGCCGCGGCTTTGAAAGTTTCCGCGCCGAGAACGACCGTCGCATCAAGGACGTCGAACGCAAATCCGCCGACCCGCTCACCGACGAGAAGGTGACAAAGATCGGCCTGGCGCTCGACGAGAGCAAGCGCGTGCTCGACGAGCTCGTGCTCAAGTCGCGCCGTCCGGTTCTCGGCCGCGACAACCGCGCGCTTTCCGGCGCGGAGCTTGAGCATCGCGATGCTTTCAATGCCTATGTTCGCCACGGCGAGGCGGGCGGCCTCAAACTCCTCGAAGGCAAGGCGCTCGCGGTCTCGACCGGCGGCGGCGCCGACGGCGGCTTCCTGGTGCCGGAGGAAACCGAACGCGAGATCGGTCGCCGCCTGGCGCAGGTAAGCCCGATCCGCGCCATCGCGGGTCACCGTGAAGTCTCCGGCAACGTCTATCGCAAGCCGTTCCTGATCACGGGCGCCGCGAGCGGCTGGGTCGGCGAGACCGCCGCGCGCCCGCAGACCGACAGCCCGACGCTCGCCGAGCTTTCGTTCGCGACGATGGAGCTCTACGCGATGCCGGCGGCGACGCAGACGCTGCTCGACGACTCCGCCGTCAACATCGATGAGTGGATCGCGGGCGAGATCGACACGGTCTTCGCCGAGCAGGAAGGCACGGCCTTCGTGTCGGGCAACGGCACGAACCGGCCGAAGGGCTTTCTCGATTACACCAAGGTCGATGAGAACGACTGGAGCTGGGGCGAGATCGGCTTCGTGCCCTCGGGCGCGGCCGGCGCCTTCGCGGCGAGCGATCCATCCGACGCGCTTGTCGATCTCGTCTATGCGCTGAAGGGCGGCTACCGCCAGAACGCGACGTTTGTCATGAACCGCCGCACGCAGGCGGAAGTGCGCAAGCTGAAGGACGACGCCGGCAGCTATCTGTGGCAGCCGGGGCTCACCGCCGGCCAGCCGGCGACGCTGCTCGGTTATCCGGTGATGAGCGACGACAACATGCCGGACATCGCGGCGGACACTTACGCCATCGCCTTCGGCGATTTCCGCCGCGGCTATCTCGTCGTCGACCGCATGGGCGTGCGCGTGCTGCGCGACCCGTATTCGGCGAAGCCCTACGTCTTGTTCTACGTGACCAAGCGCGTCGGCGGCGGCGTCGCGGATTTCGACGCGATCAAGCTGATGAAGTTCGCGGCGGCGGAGTAAGTTCACTCGTCGTCCCGGAAGCGGCCGAAGGGCCGCTATCCGGGACCGTCCGCTTGAGAAATGCCGAGAACGATCCCGGGTCTGCGGCGCATCACTCCGCTGTGCTTCGTGCTGCGCCGCGCCCGGGATGACGGCAATTGTTTTTGTCCGCTTGCCGATCACTGCGCCAGCGCACTGCCGAGCTTGCGCGCGGTGGCGGAGATCCAGTCGAACTGCTGCGCGACCAGCGTCGCGCCCGTCACCGAGCCGCAGCCGCGGCCCTCATAGCCCGTTGACCAGCCGATCACCGCGGCGACGTCGCCGCCGCGAAACACCGGCCCGCCGGAGTCGCCGGTGCAGGCGCCCGCGACTTTGCCGTCACGCTCCGAGAGCCGCACCATGATGATGCCGGTCTCGTCGATCGTGTTGCCGATCGCGGGCAGGATCACCGTGTGCAGGCGGCCGGCCGTCTTGCCGTCGCCCTCGCGCGTCACGCCGTAACCGGCGAGCGTGAAATATTCGCCGGCGCGCGGCTGCAGCGGAATGCGCTCGATGAACGCCGGCTCGTAATGCGAGGGCAGCGGCATCGCGATCTTGACGAGCGCGAGATCGGGCGTCGGCTTGCGCGTCTTGAAATGCGAAGGGTCGAAGCGCGGATGCAGCTCGATCTTCGTCACCGGCACGACGCGCGGCCCGCCTTGCTCAAAGATCACGACCGCGTAGTCGGAGCTGGGCTCGACGCAATGCGCGGCCGTCAGCAGCAGATCGTTGGAGAGCACGGCGCCCGAACAGGACGCCCCGCGCGTCGAGACGATGAGCGCGGTCTGCGCCGCGAGTTTTGCGGGAGCGGGGCCGCCGCCGAGCATGGCGGTCGCTGGTATAGGCGCGGTCAGAATCAATAGAGCGAGCGCCGCGCGGGCGAGGTTCATCCTGAATCTCCAGCGCCATTAGTCACCGGGCCTGTCCGGGCCGTCAACCGTCGAACGTCGTCCCGGCCGAGCGAAGCGAGAGCCGGGACCGTTCTCCACAACTTCAAACGGTCCCCGCTCGCGCTCGCGCTGTCTGAGCGCGCGTGGATGCTCGCTTGGCCGGGACGACGAGACAAAAAAGATGGGATCAATCCATGCCCGCCTTTCTTTTTGACACCTCCCGCTGACGAGCCGGTTTCGCTTGCGGAATCGAAGCACTGGCTGCGGGTCGAGCACGACGCCGACGACGCGCTGATCGGCTCGCTGATCGTCGGCGCCCGCCGCGAGATCGAGCTTGCAACGCGCCGTGTGCTGGTCACGCAGACCTGGCGCATCGTGCTGAATTGCTGGCCGCGCGCCGGACGCATCGTCTCGCCGGTCAATCCGCTGCAAGGCGTCGAGGCCGTGCGCGTCTTCGACGAGAGCGGCATGCCGTCCGCGCTCGATCTCGAAGGCTTTGTTCTCAATACCGCCTCGCTCCCCGGCGTCATCGCCTTGATGCCGGCGGATGTGATGCAGCCGGGCAGGGTGCTCGCAGGCATCGAGCTCGATGTAATGGCGGGTCACGGCGGCGCGGAAGATGTCCCGGGTCCGCTCGTGCAGGCGTTACGCCTCCTGCTCGCGCATCGCTACGAGCATCGCGGCGATGCCTTTGCGGCGATCCCCGCCGACGTCGAGCGCCTGATCGCGCCGTTTCGGATTCTTTCGATCTAGCCGTCGTCCCGGAAACGCGCGCAGCGCGTTATCCGGGACCGTCATCAGCGAACCGCAAACGGTCCCGGCTCGCCGCTTCGCGGCGTCCGGGACGACGAGGAAATTATGACCGCCATCGCCAAACTCCGCCATCGCCTGACGCTCGAAGCGCCCGAGGACGAGCCCGACGGCGCCGGCGGTGTCGTGCGCGTCTGGAATTCGCTCGGCCAGGTGTGGGCCGCGATCGAGCCGCTCGGCGCGAACGAGGCCGTCCGCGCCGACAAGCGCGTGGGCGCACTCTCGCACCGGATCGTGTTGCGCCATCGCGACGGCCTCGACCTCAATCACCGCTTCCGGCTCGGCACTCGCGTCTTCACGCCGCGCACCCTCCGCGACCGCGACGAGCGCGGCCGTTATCTCGAATGTATCGCGGGGGAGGAACGCCCGTGAAACTCGAAGCGCGGATGTCGTCGGGCGCGTTGCAGCGCCAGTTGGCGCGTCTCGGCGCCGAGCTTGAGGCGATGGCCGTGCAAGCCGCCGTCCGCGCGATTTTGAAGGACGTCGTCCCGGCCGAGGCGCGTAGCGCCGAGAGCCGGGACCGTCATCAGTAAACCGCAAACGGTCCCGGATCGCGCCACTCAAGTCGGCTCTAGCCGACTTGAGCACTAAATTTTCCGATCTCGGGTGAACCCGAGATGGGTGGCGCGTCCGGGACGACGAGAATCATCATGCCCGCTTCTTCCGTCTCCCTGCGTGCCGCGATCCGCGGCGCGCTGATCGCCGACGCGCCGCTGACCGCTTTGCTGGGCGGCGGCAAGATCTATGACGAGCCGCCGCGCGACGCGGCACTCCCGTATGTGACGCTGGGGGAAGATGTAATCTCCGACGGTTCGACCGCGACCGAGCCGGGCGAGGAGCATGCGCTCACGCTGCATGTCTGGTCGCGCCAGGGCGGGCACCGCGAGGCGCAACTGATTGCAGGCGCGTTGCTCGAAGCATTAAGCGACGCGCCGCTCGCGCCCGACGGCCATCGCGTCGCGAACCTGCGCTTCATCGCCGCCGACGTGCGGCGCGAGCCCGACGGCCGCACCTATCACGGCATCGTCCGGCTGCGCGCGCTCACCGAACCCGAATAAGGAGAACGTAATGCCCGCCCAGAAAGGCAAGGACCTGTTGCTGAAAATGCACGACGGCAGCGCGTTCGCGACCGTCGCCGGCCTGCGCGCCAAGACGCTCGCCTTCAACGCGCAGACCGTCGATGTTACGCACGCCGAAAGCGCCGGGCGCTGGCGAGAACTGCTCGAAGGCGCGGGCGTCAAGCGCGCGGCGGTTTCGGGCGCGGGCCTGTTCAAGGATGCGGCCTCCGACGCGCTCGCGCGGCAGACCTTCTTCGACGGCATCGTGCGCGACTGCCAGATCGTCATTCCGGATTTCGGCACGGTGGAAGGGCCGTTCCAGATTTCCTCGCTCGAATTTGCCGGCAGCCATGACGGCGAGGTGACGTTCGAGATCGCGCTCGAAAGCGCGGGCGAGCTGACGTTTACGGCGCTGTAATTTTCAATCCCTCCCCCGCTTGCGGGGGAGGGTGGCCGACGCCCGCGGAAGCGGGCGGAGGTCGGGTGGGGGGCTGGTTGCATGCTTCGCACGCCGCCACCCCACCCCGCTCGCTTCGCTCGCGACCCTCCCCTGAAGGGGAGGGAAAAGGAGACAGACATGCCCAACCGTCATCGCGGCGAGATCGAAGCGGAGCTTGGCGGCACCAGGCGCACGCTCGTGCTCACGCTCGGCGCGCTCGCAGAACTCGAAAGCGCGTTCGGCGCCGACGATCTCGTGGCGCTCGCCGAGCGCTTCGAGCGCGGACGCATGCGCGCAAGCGACGCCATCAAGATCATCGGTGCGGGCTTGCGCGGCGCGGGCGAGAGTGTGACCGACGAGGACGTTGCGCGGCTGGCCACGCCCGGCGGCGCGGCCGGCTATGTGCGGATCGTGAGCGATCTGCTCGCGGCGACTTTCGGCACCGACCCCAATTCTGTCGTCCCGGCCGAGGCACGAAATGCCGCGGGGACGACACAATAATGACTCGCGAACCGTTCCCCTGGCCGCAGGCGCTCGCAATCGGGCTGGGTGTCCTGCGCCTTTCGCCCGAACAATTCTGGAAGATGACGCCGCGCGAACTCGCGGCCGCCCTGCGCGGGCTCTACGGCGACGCAATGCCCCTCGACCGCGCCACGTTTGACGCGCTACGCGAGCGCTTTCCTGATCGGAGCGAGACATGACCCAACTCGACGCCATCACCGTCGCGGTCAAGGCCGACACCTCGGCCTTTCGCCGCGAGATGAATGAGGCGACCGCGCTTGCGAACGGCTTCGGGCGCACCATGACGCGCGCCTTCGAGGGCGCGATCGTTCGCGGCCGGGATTTCAACGACGTCATGCGCTCGCTCGGCCAGCGTCTGTCGAGCATGGCCGTCGGCGCGGCCTTGCGGCCGATCGAGCAAGGCTTCGGCAAGCTGCTCGAAGGCCTGTTCGGCGCGCAGAAGGCGGGCGCGCCCCTGAACATTCTGCCGCCCGCCGCGCGGCCCTTCGCCAAGGGCGGCGTGATCGCGACACCATCCTACTTCCCGCTCGGCGCGGGGCTCGGCCTCGCGGGCGAGCAGGGCGCGGAGGCGATCCTGCCGCTCGCGCGCGGCGCCGACGGACGCCTCGGCGTGCGCGCGGAGAATGAGCGCCGCCCGCTGCATGTCACGGTGAACGTCTCGACCGCCGACGCCGCGAGCTTCCGCCGCTCGGAATCGTATCTCTCCGCCACCATCGCCCGCGCCGTGGCGCGCGGCGAGCGGAGCCTTTAGCGCGTCATCCACTAGCTGCACGCGGTCCCGGATAACGCGCTTCGCGCGTTTCCGGGACGACGAAGGATATGTATGCCCGCCTTCCATGAAATTCTTTTCCCGCTCGACGTTTCCCTGGGGAGCCGCGGCGGGCCGGAGCGGCGCACGGAGATCGTGACGGTCGGCTCGGGCCGCGAGGAGAGGAATGCCCGCTGGGCGCATGCGCGCCGCCGCTGGAACGCGGGCTACGGCGTCAAGTCGCTCGACGCGCTCTCAAACGTCGTGAGTTTCTTCGAGGAGCGGCGCGGGCGGCTCTACGGCTTCCGCTGGCGCGATCGGCTCGATCATTCATCCACCGCGCCGGGCGCAGGCGTCACGCCCGCCGACCAGTTGCTCGGCACCGGCGATGGCGAGCGCGTATCGTTCCAGCTCGTGAAGCACTATGGCGGCGTGCATGCGCCTTACGCGCGGCCGATCGCCAAGCCCGTCGCCGGCAGCATCCGGGTGTCGGTGGCGGGCGCCGAACAGGCCGAAGGCGAGGATTTCGACTCCGATCCCGCGACCGGCCTTGTCGTCTTCCGCGCCGGTCACGAACCGGCGGAAGATGCGGCCGTCACCGCGGGATTCCTGTTCGACGTGCCGGCGCGCTTCGACACGGATTTTCTCGAAGTCGACCTCGCGGGTTTCGCGGCGGGAGAGATTCCGTCGATACCGGTCGTGGAGATCAGACCCTGACCACGTCATCCCGGGCGCAGCGCATCGCTCTTTACCGTCATCCCGGGCGAGCGAAGCGAGACCCGGGATCGTCATCAACAGGCCGCATACGGTCCCGGATAACGCGCTTCGCGCGTTTCCGGGACGACGGGAAAAACAAATGCGCACGCTTCCGCCCGCCCTGACCGAACACCTCGCCTCCGGCGCGACGACGCTCTGCCGCTGCTGGCGGCTGACGCGGCGCGACGGCACGGTCATGGGCTTTACCGACCACGACGATGACCTGAGCTTCGACGGTACGCTGTTTCGCGCCGGCACAGGTTTTGAGGGCTCGGAGCTGGAGGCGCGCTTCGGCCTCGCCATCACGGGCTCCGAGGTTCACGGCGCGCTCAATGACGAAAGCCTGCGTGAGGCCGATCTCGCCGCGGGCCGCTACGACGACGCGAGGGTTGAAGTGTTTCTCGTCAACTGGAGCGACGTGACGCAGCGCATTTTGCTGCGCACCGGCCATCTCGGCGAGGTGCGGCGCGAAGGCGCGGCCTTCGCGGCGGAAGTGCGCGGGCTCGCCGCGCGGCTGAACGAGGAGCGCGGACGGATTTTCGCGGCCACCTGCGACGCCGATCTCGGCGACGCGCGCTGCGCGGTCGATCTCGACAACCCGGCGTTTCGCGGCGAGGGCAGCGTGCTCGCGGTCGAAGGCGCGAGCCTCATTCGCGTCGCGGGCCTCGATGCGTTTGCGGACAACTGGTTCACGCGCGGCAAGCTCGCCTTCTCGGCCGGCCCGAACGCGGGCCTCGCCGTCGAGGTGAAGGAACACAGGATCGAAGCCGACGAAGTGCGCCTCGCGCTCTGGCAGCAGATGCCCGAGCCGCTCGCTGAAGGAGATTTGTTCGCGGTCACGGCGGGTTGCGACAAGCGCTTCGAGACCTGCCTCATGAAGTTTGCAAACGCGGTCAACTTCCGCGGCTTCCCGCATCTGCCCGGCAACGATTTCGTGGCGGGTTATGCCGTACCGGGTGAGCCCGGCCACGACGGCTCAGTGGCGCGTTAGTGCCGTCGCTTGTCTTCCTTCACGGCGATGCGGCTGATGAGCGCCGCGATGCGCCGCTGCGCCGCTGAATCTTCCAGCGGGTGATCCATCTCCCAACTCTCGGGCGGCAGGTCTCCGCGCTTCAGCTTCTCCGCCGTCTGGCGCAGCCAGTCTCTGAAATCGCGCTCTTCCGTTTTAACCCCGGAATTATTTCTCATGCTTAAAACTACTTCCATGTGTAGAACAACGCTTTCGCGGCATGCTCGTTCCGGGGAAAAGGATGCGCCGAATCCGCGTGGCGCTCGCATTATCGCCGCCGCGCGCGGCTGGATCGGTACGCCGTACCGGCATCAGGCGTCGCTCAAAGGCGTCGGCTGCGACTGCCTCGGGTTGTTGCGCGGCGTGTGGCGCGAGCGCTACGGCGCGGAACCGGAATCCATGCCGGCCTACGCGGCCGACTGGGCGGAGGCGGGCGGCAGCGAGCAACTGGCCACCGCCGCGCGCCGGCACTTGATCGAGCTTGACGTGTCGGAGGCGGAACCCGGTGACGTGCTGTTGTTCCGCTGGCGGCCGCATCTGCCGGCGAAGCACGCCGCGATTCTTGTGGAACGGCAACGCATGATCCACGCCTATGACGGCGCGGCGGTGTGCGAAGTTTTCTACGCGCCGTTCTGGCGAAGGCGCGCGGCCTTCGCATTCCGCTTTCCTGTGCTGTAGTTCCTGTTCGCGTCCGCGAAGCCGGCGCGCGTGCAGCGCAGCTTGACCGCGCGCGCTGCTTCCGGTCGACTTCAATCCGACTCTGTTTTGCGAGCGGGGAGTTCCAATGAGCGACGACAGCACGGTCCGGCGGCAGTTCGACATCGCGCAACGGGAATTGCAGCGGCCGGTGCCGCTGACGCTGGCTATTGCCGCCGTCATCGGCTGGCTCGCCGCGATCGGCGTGGGCTGGTCGCTGATGACCGAGCGCGCCGATCACCGCGAGGAGATCGCGCGCATCGAGGAGCAGCAGGGCACGCTTGAGAAAGTGCGCGCGCAACTGACCGCGACCCGCGCGGAACTGCACGAGATCGAAAAGACCCGCGGCGAGGCGCGCGCCGCGCTCGAAGCGGGGCAGAAGCAGCAGACGGCCGTCAAGGCGAACGTCGAAGAACTGACGCGCTCGCGCGAAACGTTGACCAAGGAACTCTCAAAGGTGGAACAATCGCTCGCCGATCTGAGCAAGCAATCCGCGACGCGCACCAAGGAACTGACCGAGGCGCAGCAGGGCTTGCAGAGCGCGCGCGACCGCCTCGCCGACATGCAGAAGCAGGTCGCCGATCAGCGCGCCGAGCTCGACAAGATCCGCGCACAGCAAAGCCAGGACGTGAAGCCGGCGGCGCAGTAGGGGTCGCTCACTCGCCAACAGCAAAGCCCCGGCATCGTCCGGGGCTTTTTGTTTCTCTCATTGTCATCCCGGCCAAGCGAGCGCGCGTCAGCGCGTGAGCGCGAGCCGGGATCGTTTTCAGCAATTCTCCATCAGACGGTCCCGGATAATTCGCTGCGCGAATTTCCGGGACGACGGTTTTGGGGACGACGGAATATCATGGCCTCTCTTCTTCTCTCCTTCGCCGGTTCCGCGCTCGGCGGGGCGCTCGGCCCCGCCGGCGCCATCGCGGGCCGCGCGCTCGGCGCGCTCGCGGGCGGCGTCGTCGACCGCGCGCTGTTCGGCGACAATGCACGCCGCTCGGTTGAAGGACCGCGCCTCAACGATCTCAACGTCATGGGCTCGACCGAAGGCGCGCCGGTCCCGCGGCTTTATGGCCGCGCGCGGCTGTCGGGCCAGGTGATCTGGGCGACGAACCTGGAAGAGGTCGTCTCGACCCGCACCGAAAGCGCGGGCGGCGGCAAGGGCGGCAGCGGCCCGCGCACCACGACCACGAGCTACGCCTACTTCGCGAATTTCGCGGTCGGCCTGTGCGAAGGAGAAGTGGCGCAGATCGGGCGCGTCTGGGCCGACGGCAAGCCGCTCGATCTCGATGGCTTGCAGGTGCGCCTGCATCGCGGCGGCGAGAACCAGTTGCCCGATCCGCTGATCGAAGCGAAGGAAGAAGCGGGCGCGGCCCCCGCCTATCGCGGGCTTTGTTATCTTGTGTTCGAGCGCCTGCCGCTCGAGCCCTTCGGCAACCGCCTGCCGCAGATTTCCGCCGAAGTGGTGCGGCCGGTCGGGCGGCTGGAGCGCATGATCCGCGCGATCACGCTGATCCCCGGCTCGACCGAATTCGGCTACGACATCGAGCCCGTCGTGCGCTCGCTCGGGCAGGGCGTCTACGCGCCCGAGAACCGCCATGTGGCATCACACCCGACCGACTGGCAGGCCTCGCTCGACGAGTTGCAGGCGCTGTGCCCGAACCTCGAGCGCGTGGCGCTCGTGGTCGCGTGGTTCGGCAACGACCTGCGCGCGGGCGAGTGCCTGGTGCGCCCGGCGGTCGACAATGCCGGGAAGGTGACGCAGGGCGGAACATGGGCGGTCGCGGGCCTCACGCGCGCGACCGCGCCGGTCGTGAGCCTGCATGAAGGCCGGCCTGCCTTCGGCGGTACGCCGTCGGATGCGACGGTGGTGCGCGCGATCGAGGATCTCACCGCGCGCGGCCTGAGCGTCACGTTCTATCCTTTTGTGATGATGGACATTCCGGCGGGCAACAGCCTGCCGGACCCGCACAGCGGCGAGGCCGGCCAGCCTCCCTATCCATGGCGCGGGCAGATCACCTGCAATCCGGCGCCGGGCGAGCCGGAGAGCCCGGACGGCACGAGTGCCGCCGCCGCGCAGGTCGCGAGTCTTTTTGGCGAAGCCGCGCCGGAAGATTTCAGTGTCGCGGGCACGAGCGTGAGCTACGCCGGCCCGGCGGAGTGGACGCTCCGGCGCATGATCCTGCACTACGCGCATCTGTGTGTGGCTGCCGGCGGCGTCGAGACGTTCCTCACCTCGACCCCGGTCGGCAGCAAGGAATGAGCTGGCTGTCATTGTTCGCCGCGCTCGCGAAGCTTGCCACGGAGTTCCTGGGCTGGCTGCGCGAGCGCGCATTGCTCTCCGCGGGCGAGGCCAAGGGGCGGGCCGAAAGCGAGGCCGCGCACGACCGCGCCGCGGCTGAGCAGGCGAAACGCATGCGCGCGATCGCCGCCGCAAAGCCCGCGCGCGAGGAATCCGAGAAAAGGCTAGAAGAGGGCAGCGCATGATCACCCATCCTCCCGTCCGCGCCTTCCTGATCTACGGCCTCATCGGTGGGCCGTTCCCCTACGGCCTTGGCTACTCGCTCGGCCTCGATGTCTTGCGCGACAGGCTGCGCGCGATCGGCATCGACGCCACGACGCATGTTGAAGGTGTCATCATCCCGCACACCAATGTCAGATCGCTCAGCGCTCAGGCAGAAGACGCGGCGAGGGCGAGGGCGAAACTTCTCCTGCTCGGACATTCCATGGGCGCGGACGCGGCCGTGAAAATCTCCTGCCGTCTCGCCGCGAAGAATTTGCCGGTCGATCTGCTGATCGGCTTCGACCCGACGAAATTCGCGTGCCCCGACGTGCCGTCAAACGTGAAGCGCGCGCTCTGCTTCCACCAGAAGGAGTTCGGCGACTGGCTCGGCCGCGGGCAGTTCACGCCCGCGCGCGATTTTACCGGCGAGTGCCTGAACGAGCGCGTGCCGTACCGTCACAAGAAGATGGACGACGCGGTCACGCTGCACGAGCGGGTGTTGGCGGAGGCGGGGAAGCTGCTTTGACGATCAACCGTCATCCCGGCGACACGGAAAGTTAGCCGTTGTCCCGGCCGGAGCATCGCGAAGCGATGCGGAGAGCCGGGACCGTCCGATGAGATTCACCGAGAACGATCCCGGGTCTCGAGCTTCGCCCTCGCCCGGGGTGACGGACTCTTTTTTACCCGCGTGCTGCGCAGGGACGACGGGAAAAGAAAATGAAACTCGTTTGCTTCGGATTGCTGCTGACTATCTGCCAGCCGGTCGAGGAGTCCGCGCGCGTCACCGTCGCGGTCTGTCCGGAGATCGCGCCGTGGAGCGCGGCGTATCAGAAAAGGCTGGCGGGCGAACTTCGCAGGTTGCCGCAGAATTCCGCCATCGAAAAAGCAATTGCGGAGGCGATCAGCCTCCGCGATCAGGCGCGTGCCTGCAAATCTGTCCGGTGACGCGGTCGGCTTACCAGCCGATATAGGCGCCGCCATGTTTCAGCGCGGCAATGGTCTTGCCGTCGAAATCCGCAAGCTCCTTCAGGTCTTCCCAGCTCTTGAAGGGACGCCCGTCGATCAGCTCGCGCACCTGGTCGGGTGCGAGCGCCGGCAGCGAACCAAGCTCCTCTTCCGATGCCGTGTTGATGTTGCACGACACCCGGTCCTGCTCGACCCGCTCGGCCCCATCATGGCCGCCGTTCCCGCCATCTTCCTTCGGTGCGCCGGCCACGGCGGTTGAGCCCATCGTCGACGGCGGATCGCTCGCCGGGAAGGTCTCCTCGACCTCCTCGTCGATCTTGCGTTCGGACTTTTTCGGCTTGTCGATCATCGCAGTGCCCCTTGAGTACGAAAGAACGCCCGAAACGGCGCTGAGTTCCCCGCGGCTGACTTCGCGGGCCGCTTCG